>Ga0181535_10001176_pt1 | contig 35352 bp, 33 predicted proteins | sample PEATcosm2014_Bin_44_FD_119774 | JGI IMG/M metagenome (GOLD analysis project Ga0181535, IMG submission 119774) | Peatland microbial communities from MTU Mesocosm Facility, Houghton, MI, USA - PEATcosm2014_Bin17_30_metaG | ecosystem: Environmental > Terrestrial > Soil > Wetlands > Peat | place... | reverse complement strand
GGCCGACTTCGAGGAGAAGGGCCGTTCCGAACCCCTCTACGCCGACCTGGCGCGGATCGTGAAGAGGAACAACATGCTCTGGTGCAAGGAGGCCGAGGACTACCTCCTCGCCAACGCGCCGGATATTTGACGGGCAGCGTTACATTTCCATTACCTCGAAGATGTGTACCGCGCCTCCCTGCGCGAGTATTGGGCAGTCCTTGGCGAGCTTGGCGGCGGCATCCAAATTCTCGGCGAGCATGACGCTGTAGCCGTTCGAGATGTTACCGCCGGCTCCGTCTTTGGCGCCGGCTTTAGTGACCGTCTTGGATCCCGCGAAAGCCTCGCCATCGGTCTTGACCGATTTGCCGAGGGACTTGAACCAGGCGATCCAGGTCTTCATCGAGGCCTCGCCTTCCGCGGGTGTCGACGGCTGCGTGCCGCCACTGTAGAGAAATACGAAGTTCTTCATGCTTCCTCCTAGATCTGATGAATATACTAATAATCGTTCACCGGAATCGTACCCCAGTGGAAGTGAAATATTTGTCATCGGAGCGGCTATAGCCTGCAATCGGGGACGATCCGATGGCCGGTCCGGATCACCCGCTTCGCGCGCCGTCCGAGGATCGAGGAGGTCGACGTGAAAAAGAGACGGTTGGCGGTCTTCGTGGCCATGGCCGTTGTCGTGGTCGCGGCCTTGGCGTTGGACGCGCTTACGGCTGGTAGCGCCATACCCACCCAGCTCGTCTCGGCGAGGAAGGCTGCGATGCAATCCAACGCGGCGAATCTTGGGGATATGTCGGCCAAGGAAGCGGCCGGGAACCTTAAGGCGATCGCGGTGCTCATTGCCTTCGTGCCGACCGCGTACGGCGATACCTACGCCGACGCCTATCCGGCCGGGACCAAATTCTTCTTCAAGGGAGGCGGGAGCGCCGCCGGCCGGCTGGCGGAGTCGGCCGACAAGTCCGACAAGTCCGCGATCGACGCGCTGTTGCCGGCCGTCCTCGGAGCTTGCGGCGCGTGCCACCACGCCTACAGGGGCTCGCGTTAGGTCAAGGTATTCCCCGACTCGACGCGCCGGCGCGGGTCTCTTGACGAGGCGATGCGGTTTCCGGCAGAGTCGTCGCACATGATACGGGCGGTGATCTTCGACATGGACGGTGTCCTCGTGGACTCGGAGGCCTTCATCGCCGAGGCGGCCATCGCAATGCTTGCCGAGCGCTACGGCGTAGCCGCGACTCGTGAGGATTTCCTTCCCTTCATCGGCACGGGCGAGAACCGATTCATAGGCGGAGTTGCCGAGAAGTACGGCGTCGCGATCGGTATAGAAGCCGACAAGGCGCGGACTTACGAGATTTACTTCGAGCTCATCAGCGGCAGGCTCAGGGAGTTGCCGGGAGCGGTCGCCTACGTGCGCGAGTGCCGTGCCTGCGGTCTGAGGACCGCGATCGCCACCAGCGCGGACAGGCGCAAGCTCGACGCCAACCTCCGCGAGATAGGCATGTCGGAAGCTGACTTCGACGCTGTGGTCGACGGCCAGCAGGTCGAGCGCAAGAAGCCCTTCCCTGACATCTATCTCGAGGCCGCGCGCCGCCTTGGCCTCGGCCCCGAGGCCTGTCTCGTCGTCGAGGACGCGGTCTCGGGCGTCAAGGCGGCCAAGGCCGCCGGCTCTGCCTGCCTCGCCCTGGGAGGAAGCTTTCCCGAGGCCGAGCTTCGCGCCGCGGGAGCCGACTGGTACGCACGTGACCTCTTGAGCGCCGAGAGGTCGATGCTGGGCTGAAGGCGCAGCATCGACGATCGGGCCGTCGGCCCCATAGCCTTCGAGAGCGAGCAGTGACGGATGGCCTTCACCTTGGCATCCGCGTCGCGTGCCTGAATCGAGGGCGTCAAAGTATAGAGCCCGGCTTCAGCCTCTCGGCGTTCAGCGCCCCGAGTCTCGTACCCTCGGCCACCGCCTCGGCGATGGTCGCGCCATCCTCGAGCGCCGTCGCGACGCCTACGTTGAAGGAATCGCCGGAGCCTATGGGATTCAGAACCTTGACCGGACGCGCCGGGCACTCCCGCAGGGCGGTGCCGTCCCAGAAAAGCGTTGATCGGGAGCCTCTCGTGACGACGAGCCAGGCGCCGTGCCTCTCCTTGTACTCGCGGCCGATTCTCGCGACGAGATGGCGCATCGCGTCTTCGTCACCGCCGGACCTCCAGGATTCCACCTTATCCGGCGCGTAGGTCTGCAGGAGCTCCTCGAGATTGGGCTTCGCCACGCAGGGGCGGAAAGGCAGGCTCTCCATGAGGTCGCGCCCCTTTATGTCGAGGATGAGGCGCTTTCCCGCGGCGGCTGCCCGGGCGGCCATCGCGGGCATGATCGACGGCGAGAATCCCGCAGCCTTGGTGCCCGAGAGCATGACCGTAACGACCTCCGGCAGCAGCCTGTCGAATTCCTCGAGAACTCTGTCCGCCGTCCCGTCCTTGACTGGTCGAGCCTCTTCGACGAGTTCGGTCGCGCTCCGGTCGGCCTTGTCTATGATGGTCGTGCAGAACCGGATGTCCGATCCCGACTCTACCCAGCGTACCCGGACTCCGTCCGCGGAGCACATTGAGAGGAACCAGTCCCGCGTGGGGCCGCCTAACTGGGTGAGGTGGATGGCCTCCCGGCCGAGCTGGCCGAGGACGCGGGCGCTGCAGACGCCCTTGCCGGCGACGTCGACGCGATACTCGGAGCTCCGGTTGACTTCGCCCTTCGTCAGGCGATCGTACACGAGGGTCTTCTGGATGACGGGGTTGAGGCAGACGGCGAGATAGCGGCCGCGCGCGTTTGTGCTGTCGGGCATGGACAGATTTTACCGATCCCGACCGCGTCGATCCAAGGCCCCGAGGCTAGTCGTCTCGGTCTCTTGCCGGCATCAGATTACCTCGGTTCCCAGCCCGTAGGCCTTCGCCGCGATCTTGAGCTCCACGCTCCTATCCCCGGTGGTGAATATCTGATGATGGGAATAGAGGCGATCCATGAGGGCGCGCCCGTCGCGCACGCGGACAATGCCGCCGTTTCGGCAATCCGAGCCCGGGTAGGCGGCGTAGCTCTCGAGGACAGAGGGGAGTATTTGCAGCCGCTTGAGGTGGGGGTCGAGCTTTGACAAGGTAACCGGGCCTAGTGGCAAACGGCCGTTGATGGCGGTGGCGTTGTCGTTCACGATCTCGAGCACCTTTGGCTCGAGGGTCCACTCCGTCGAGAAGGCTCTGGGTAGGAGTCCGAAGTAGCCGCAATGGGCGACGAGGGCGTGGTCCTCGGGATCGGCGATGTCAGGGAAGGAGGGTATCTTCTCGTGCTTAAGAGCGGCCATGCCCATAAGGAAAGGATAGACGTTGCTCATCATCACCGGCCCACCGAGGGATTGTCGCACGATGTACTCGGTGAGGAGGGACATAGTGTCGGCTTCGCATGCCCATAGTAGACCCGAGTCCTCAAGCAGGTAGTCCCAGGCGAGGCAGGGCGTAGTATCGGAATAGAAGGATTCGTTCAGGCAGTTGATGCCTGCGCCGCGGATTCTGGGATCGCCGGCGACCTCGGCCTTGATCGCGAGATACATCTTGGCGGCCGAGCGCAGGGGCTTCTCCCCCGCAGAGCAGGCGACCGGCCTGGCGCGCAAGATCGCGTCCGCTTCGGCGTCAGGGATAAGTTTTGCGGCGGCGGCCAAAGCTTTGAAACTCCGCTTCTCGACTCGGACTCCAAAACGAGAACGCATGCGCTCGGTGCATGTCTCCTCCCACCAATAGAACCGCTTGAAAATATCCGCCTGCATGCCCTCTCCTGGCTTGTCTTGGAAAACTAGGAAAGTGGCATCGCGCAACGCGCGACGGGAGCCGAGGGCGCGACAGGCTATCTTGGCTTGCTCGAGAGTGTAGGGAGCGAAGACCTCTGCGCCTTCGGCTACCAGGAGACTGACAATCTCCCAGTCCCACATCGCCACAGTCCCTAACTCCGAGGTAATCATCAGCAATGGCTTGTCGAGGGCCTTCAGCTGGGCAAGCTGCTTGAACGCGTCGCCGATGAGCTGGGGGAAGAAATAGGCGTCGGCGTCGGGCGGGGCCGAGCCGAGAGCATGGGGCGGGAGGATATCCGCCTGGTTCGCCAGCAGTTCGGCGACTACTCCCAGCTGCGCCTTATATTCGGCGTCCATACCGGAAGCGAAGTGGATGGGAAGGAGGCGAGCTTTCATGAAAATCTCCTATGCCGAGCCAATGTCGGTAAGTCTCTTTGAGGTAGAGTACTATATCACCAAATGCTTATTAATGGTAAATAAAAACACTTAAATGACAGAATATATTGACAAACGATAATATAATGCACATAATCTGCTATCAATTGCGAGAAAGGGTATCCATGCATCGAAAGGAACTTGGAATCGCAGTCGTCGGCTCGGGTCGAGCCGGGATGATCCATGCGAGGAATTTTGCGACTGGCATCGAGGGCATCCGTCTTGCGGCTATGGTGGATCCGGTAGCGGAAGCCAGGAATGCCGCACTGGCCGAGCTCGGTCTCGACAAGGGTTATGCCGATTACGAGGACGCCCTGTCCGATCCCGGCGTCGACGCCGTCGTCGTCGTTACGCCGACTGTCTTCCACCGCGAGATCGTTGTAGCCGCGGCGGCGGCGGGCAAGCACGTGCTCTGCGAGAAGCCCATGGCTATGGACCCCGCCGAATGCGCGGACATGATCGCCGCCTGCGACCGCGCGGGGGTAAAGCTTCAGATTGGGTTCATGCGCCGTTATGCCCGCGATTTCGTCGCGGCTAAAGCGGCCCTCGACGCGGGAAAGATAGGTGACCCCGTTCTTATCAAGTCCCTGACGCGCGGCCCCAGCGTTCCGCAGCCGTGGATGTACGATATAGCCAAAAGCAACGGCCCATTGGCCGAAGTCAACAGTCACGATATCGACGCCCTGCGTTGGTTCGCGGGCGACGACATCGCCGAGCTCTACGCCATCGCGGGAAACTACCGCTGTCCCGAGGCCAGGGCCGAGTACCCCGACTTCTACGATACAGTATCGATGACGGTCCGTTTTGCGAACGGCTCTCAGGGCATGATCGACGGAGCGGTTTCCGTAGGCTATGGCTACGACGCGAGGCTCGAGATATTGGGGACCAAGGGCGTGCTTTTCGTCGGCTCCCTGGAGGAGTCCAGCCTCGCCGTGTGCTCGGCTTCCGGACGCGAGCTCTCGTCCCCCGCGGTCAAGAGCTGGAGGACACTTTTCGTCGACGCCTACCGCGAGGAGGACGCCGCCTTCGCGCGCTGCATCCTCGGGGACGGGTCGCCGAGCCCTTCCGGCAGGGATGGGCTCAAGGCCGTCGAGGCGGTAGTCGCCGGCAATCGCTCCATAGCGACCGGCCTTCCGGTCAAGCTCTCATGAAGGGGAGGAGCGATGAAAGCAGTCAGACTATTCGGCGCGGACGACCTTCGCGTTGTCGACGCGCCGATTCCCGAGATCGGAAGCGGCGAGATCCTGGTTCGCGTTGGCGCCGCCCTCATTTGCGGCACCGACGTAAGGATGCTCAAGAACGGCTCGAAGGTATCTCCCGTCACGCTCGGTCACGAGTTCGCGGGCTCGGTCGAGGCGGTAGGGCGAGACGTGCGCGGCTATAAGGCTGGCATGAGGGTGGCAGTAGCGCCTAACTACGGTTGCGGCGTCTGCGATCAATGTGTCTCCGGCCAAGGCCAGAACTGCGGTATCCTCCGCGCGCTCGGCATCCACGACGACGGCGGATTCGCCGAGTATGTTCGCGTGCCTGCCCCCGCCGTCGCCCATGGCAATGTCGCTCCGATCGACGACGGGGTAGGCTTCGCCGAGGCAGCGATAGCGGAGCCGCTCTCCTGCGTCTACAACTCCTTCGAGCGCGTCCATTTCAAGCCGGGCGAATCCGTGATAGTGATCGGCGCCGGACCGGTAGGCCTTCTGCACGCAAAGCTATATAAGCTCGCCGGTGCCGGCCTCGTCATGATGAGCGACATCAACCCGGATCGCCTCCGAACCTGCGTTAGGGACGAGCCGAGCTTCGTCCCCGTTCCCGCCGAGGAAGCGAAGGAGCGCACGCTCGAGCTCACTCGCGGCGCTGGCGCCGACGTCGTGATAGCCGCGGCATCGGTCCCCTCCGTGCAGCAGCTCTCCTTCGGGCTGGCCGCGCTGAACGGCCGCGTGGTCTTCTTCGGCGGCCTTCCCGCCGGCAAGGAGGTCGTGGGCCTGGACACCAACGTAATCCACTACAAGCAGATAACCGTGACTGGGACCTCGAGGCAGAGCCTCTCCCAGTATCGCGCCTGCCTCGGCCTCATTTCCCGCGGCCTCATCGACGTAGGCTCCGTCATCACGAAGACTTGGAGGCTCGACGAGGCGATCGCGGCCTTCGCATCGGCGGCTCGCGGCGAGGGACTCAAGTCCGGCTTCGCGATGGGTTGATGGCGGCTCCGATGCGACGCGATTGCGTAATAGGGGTAGATATAGGTACCCAAGGCACGAGGGCGGCGGCCTACGCTCTCGGGGGCGAGCTCCTCGCTGAGGCATCCGAGGCTTCGGCTTTGATCCGCCTGGCGCCCGGAGCCGTCGAAGAGGACCCGGAGCGGCAGTTTGCATCGGTCTGCCGCACCCTGCGGTCCTGCCTCGAGAAGGCCTCCATCGAGCCGGGCAGCGTTGCCGCGGTAGCCATCGACGGGCAGATGGCCGGCGTGATCGGCCTCGGAATCGACGGGATAGCCGCTACGCCCTACGACTCATGGCTCGATACTCGATGCGCCGGTTATATCGCGACGATGCGCGAGAGGGCCGGCGAACGCGTATTGGAGCTCACGGGCAACGAGCCTAGCTACAACCACGGACCCAAGATCCTCTGGTGGAAGGGCGAGAGGCCCGAGGCCTGGGCCCGGATAAGCTCCTTCGTCCAGCCCGGCGGCTACGCCGCGATGCGGCTCTGCGGCCTACGGGGCGATGAGTCCTTCGTCGACGACACCTATCTGCACTTCTCCGGCTTCGCGGACAACGCGCGGCGGCGCTGGGACGAGGGCCTCCTCGCGGCCTTCGGCGTACCCGCCTCGAAGATGCCGCGCATCGCGTCTCCCCGAGAAATCGTGGGCAAGGTGACTCGCGGCGCGGCCGGAGCTTCCGGCCTTGCCGAGGGCACCCCAGTCGCGGCGGGACTCGGGGATACCGCTGCCTCCTTCCTGGCCTGCGGGGCGTCCTCCGCTGGCATCTGCGTCGACGTGGCGGGCACCGCCTCCGTCTTCGCCGCCACGGTCTCCTCCTACGCGCCCGACCTGAGGGCGAGGGTCATGGGCTGCGGTCGTTCGGCCGTCGACGGGCTCTGGCACTCTTACGCGTACGTGAACGGCGGAGGCCTCAACCTCAATTGGTTCGTCGAGAGCGTGCTCGGAAGCACGGACACCGCAGGCGCCCTCGCGCGGCTTGGGGACGCGATACGCGATCTCGAGCCGCGGCTCGACGATCCCTACTTCGTCCCCCACATGGATGGGCGGGTGACGCCGAGCGACCCGACACTCCGAGGCGCCTGGGCGGGAGTCACCCGCGAGCACGGGGCCGTTAGGCTCTATCGCGCCATGCTCGAGGGAGTGGCCTTCGAGTACGCGGTCTACCGCGACGCCGTACGCGCCATCCATGAGGGACTCGAGCTCCTCGAGCTCAGGGTCACGGGGGGCGGCGCCCGCGAGACCGCCTGGAACGCGATGAAGGCCGACATCCTCGGCATGAGCATCGCGACGCTGGAGGGTTCGGGCGGCGCGCCCATGGGCTCGGCCCTCGTCGCCGGGGCGGCCTGCGGGGCCTTGCCCGACCTCGCTTCGGCCGCGGACTCCTGGGCCAGGCCCGCGTCGCGGATCGGTCCCGACATGCGGAGAGGCGAAACCTATGCCCGACGCCTTCCGAACTACGAGAGGCTGCTCGGAATCCTTTCGGGCTTCCCCGGGCAAAGCGGAGGCAATGAATCATGACCGTCAACGAGCTCAGGCCCGCGAGCAAGCCCACGTTCTACTTCGTCGGCGTGACCACGGCCAGGTCGTCGATAATGAAAGTCTTTCCCAAGTGGGCGGCCCATCTCGGCCTCGGCGACGTCGCCATAGCCGGAATCGACTGCAAGGTGCATGACGCGCCCGAGGATTACCGTCGCGTCGTGTCATTCCTCAAGGGCGACAGACTCTCGCTCGGCGGCCTCGTCACCACCCATAAGATGGACCTCCTCGAGGCCGCGAGGGACAGGTTCGAGTACCTCGATCCCTACGCCGAGCTTCTCGGCGAGATCTCCAGCATCTCGAAGCGGGATGGCCGGCTCAGGGGCCATGCGAAGGATCCGATTACGAGCGGCCTCTCCCTGGAAGCCTTCGTACCGGAACCCTGGTGGAGGGAGACCGGAGGGGAACTCTGCATCCTCGGCGCCGGCGGATCTTCGCTCGCCCTCACCTGCTTCCTGATGAAGCAGAAGAGAGCCGGCGAGAGGCCTTCGCGGATCGTCGTGACGAATCGCAGCCCGAAGCGCCTCGAGCACATGAGGAAGGTCCATGCCGGCATCAATCCCGGTATCAGGATGGAGTACGTTCTCGCCGGGACGGCCGAGGCCAACGACGCGGTCGTCGGCGCGCTGAAGCCCAATTCCCTCGTGGTCAACGCGACAGGCTTGGGAAAGGACGCCGAGGGCTCGCCCCTGAGCGATGCGGTCCGCTTCCCCGAGGGCGCGCTCGTCTGGGAGTACAACTACCGCGGGAAGCTCGTCTTCCTCGAGCAGGCAAAGGCCCAGGAGAAGGCGAGGTCCCTCAGGATCGAGGATGGCTGGGTGTACTTCATCCATGGCTGGACGCGGGTCATAGCCGAGGTCTTCGGGATCGATATCCCCGCTAGCGGGCCCGAGTTTGACCGGCTTTGCCGCATAGCGGCGGAATGCAGATAGGAGGCTTCATGGATTATATCGCCGAAGGGACAAGCTTCATCCGACCCTTCTCCGCCGGCATCGACCTGGTCGACGGCGAGATGACCGACTTCACCCGCAAGACGGAGCGCAGAGCGAGCTCCATGCGCGGCCACTACGCGGACGCGGCGGCCCTCGAGCGCCTGGTAGCCGACGGCGATCCCCTTCACTACGAGGTATTCGAAAAACCGGTGCCCGAGGAGTACGGCCACCTGATGTATTGCGTATCCAAGCTGCTGTCGGGCCTAGTAGGCGACGAGTACTTCATGACGAAGGGCCACTACCACTCCGTACTCCGTACCGGGGAGATCTACCTCTGCCTGCGCGGCGACGGCTTTATGCTCATGAAAACGAAGGACGGCAAATTCGCCGCCGAGCCCATGAAACGGGGTGGAATGGTCTACGTGCCGCCCTACTGGGCCCACCGCTCCGTGAACACCGGCTCCGAGCCCCTGGTCTCCTTCTGCGTCTATAACGCGGAGGCGGGGCACAACTACGGAGACATAGAGACCGAGGGCTTCGCGAGGCGCGTGCTCCGCTCGGGCGGCGTCCCGGTCATACGCTAGGCCGATGCCATGGGGAAAGTGCTGGTGACTCCCCGCTCGCTATCAAAAGGCGGGCATCCCATGCTCGACCGCATAAGGTCGGCGGGCCACGAGCTCGTCTTCCCGAGTCCCGGGGCGCAGCCCAGCGAGGATCAGCTCGCCGCCGCCATCGGCGACGCAGTGGGATACATCGCCGGCGTCGAGAGGATAGGCGCCGGCCTCCTCGCCAAGGCCGGCAAGCTGGCCGCGATCAGCCGCAACGGCACCGGCGTCGACAATGTGGACCTCGAGGCTGCGAAGGCCTGCGGGATCCGCGTCCTCCGCGCCGAGGGCGCCAACGCCCGCGGCGTCGCCGAGCTGGCCTTCGGCCACGTCCTCGCCGCCGCGCGCGGGATATGCGCTGCCGACGCGCATCTCAAGGCGGGCATGTGGACTCGCGAGAAAGGTTTCGAGCTCGAGGGGAAGACTTTGGCCATCGTCGGCTGCGGCAAGAACGGCCGCCTCGTCGCCCGCTTCGCCTTGGCCTTCGACATGAAGGTCGTCGCCTACGATCTCTATCCGGACCCCGCGTTCGCTCCCTCGCCCGCCTTTCGCTGGGCCTCTCTGCCCACGACCCTCGCGGAGGCCGACGTAGTTTCGCTTCACTGTCCCCCTCCAGCGGACGGCAGGCATCTTCTCGGCGCCCGGGAGATAGCTGGACTGCGCAAGGGCGCCGTCGTCGTCAACACCGCTCGCGAGGGACTCGTCGAGGCCGCGGCGATGAGGTCGGCTCTCGCCGCGGGGTTAGTGCGCGCATACACTGTCGACGCGTTCGACGAGGAGCCGCCCGGGGATTGGACCATCGCGAAAGACCCCCGCGTAATCGCGACCCCCCACCTGGGCGGATTCACGGACGAAAGCATAGACCGGGCGACCGAAGCCGCCGTGGCCAATCTCCTGGCCGCCCTCGAGGAGGCGGGGATCTGAGCGACTCCCGCATTTCCTGGACGACCGGCTCGCCTCCCACGCGCGGCCGCGCGGGAGGCGAGGGCCTCGGCGTCTATTGGCTCGGGCAGGCCGGATTCCTGCTGGAGGCCGGCCCGCTGCGCGTCTTGATAGATCCCTATCTGTCCGACAGCCTCGCGGCCAAGTATGCGGGGACGGCGCGACCGCATGCGCGGATGCGCCCGGCCCCCTTTGCCCCCGAGACCCTGCGCGACATCGACCTCGTACTGGCGACCCACGGCCACGCCGATCACCTCGACCCGGGGACTCTCGGCCCGATAGCCGCGGCCAATCTCGAATGCCTCTTCGTCGTGCCGGCCTCCTGCGCCGCCCTCGCGAGGTCCAGGGGCGTCCCGGCCGGTCGCCTCGTCGAAGCCCATGCCTTCGCCCTTCTCGAGGTCGCCGGAGTGGCGATACATCCTCTCCCATCGGCCCACGAGGAGCTCGCGATAGACGACCACGGGAGGCATCTTGCCCTGGGCTATGTGGCGGATCTGGGCGGCGTCACGATCTACCACTCCGGCGACTGCGCTCCCTATCCGGGACTTGCGGACAATCTATCGGCCTTCGATGTCGACTTGGGCCTTCTTCCCGTCAATGGCAGGGACGCAGAGAGGCTCGCCGGCGGGATACCCGGCAATTTCAGCCTGGACGAGGCGCTTTCCCTCGCCGAGAGCGCGCCATTCGGCGCGGCGATAGGGCACCATTTCGGGATGTTCGACTTCAACACCATCGACGAGGCGGCAGCCCGCGCGGCCCTGGCGGCCCGCTCCGCTGGGCCGGCCTTCGTCCTCGCCGAGGAGGGGCTTCGATACGCCGTTTCGGCCTCTCGTCGACAGCCGTCGGCGCCGAGTGCTAGGATTCGGCCATGAAAAAGGAGCTTGTGTTCGTCGAGGAGCGGAAGCGCGACATCCTCGAATACGTGGTCGCGAAGAAGAAGGCGACCGTCAGCGAACTCTGCGCGCGCTTCGGAGTCTCAAGCGCGACGATACGCAATGACCTTCGCGATCTCGAGGAGAGTGGCGCCCTTGTGCGCACCCACGGCGGCGCGATAGTCCGGGTCCAGGCGCGATTCGAGCCCGACTCCGCCGAGAAGGGCCCGCAGCACATCGCCGAGAAGCGCGCGATAGCGGCGCTCGCGCTGGAATGCATCGAGGATGGTGACACCATCGTCATCGACACGGGCACGACGACGCTCGAGCTGGCCAGGATGCTCGGCTCAAAGCGGGATATCACGGTCATCACCAACGACCTAACTATCGCGATGAGCCTCGAAGATCACCCGACCGCCACAGTACATTTTCTCGGCGGCATCCTGCGCAAGCGCTTCCATTGCACGGTCGGCCCACGCGCCGAGGAATCCTTGCGCGAACTCACCGTGGACAAAGCCTTCATGGGCGCCAACAGCTTTTCCATAGAGAAAGGAGCCGGTACGCCCGATCTTCAGCAGGCGGACATCAAGAAGGCGATGATGTCCATAGCTACGAAGGTCTATCTTCTAGTCGATTCGTCGAAGCTGGGGAGGAATTCCTTCGCGCGCTTCGCCTTGCCCGAGGATATCGACTGCCTCGTAACCGACGCAATTTCGCCCGGAGACGCTAAATTCCTCGAGGACAACGGCCTCGAGGTTATGACCGCCTGGACGGTCAGTCCCGAGGAAAAAGGAGAATGAGATGATGAGCGGGATTTTCGAGCGGATCGTACAATACGGGATCCTGCCGGTCATCAAGTTGAGGCAGCCCGAAGAGGCGAGGGCCCTCGGGCGCGCCCTGGCGGAAGGCGGCCTCCTAGTGGCCGAGGTGACTTTTCGAAGCGCGGCCGCGCCTGGCGCGATCGCCCTCCTAAGGAAGGAATACCCGGAGCTTCTTGTGGGCGCGGGAACGGTTCTCACGGCCGATCAGGTCGAGGCGGCCATCGCCGCCGGGGCTTCCTTCGCGGTGACGCCCGGCTTCAACCCCAGGATCGTCGACGCCTGTATCTCCTCGGGTCTTCCCGTCGTGCCCGGAGTCAATTCCCCGAGCCAGGTCGAGATGGCCCTGGAACGAGGTCTCGGCCTTCTCAAATTCTTCCCTGCCGAAGCCTCCGGCGGCGTGAAGATGCTCAAGTCGCTCCACGGCCCCTACTCCGAGGTCGCCTTCGTTCCGACGGGTGGGGTCGATACCTCCAATCTCGCGACCTACCTCGCCTTGCCCTACGTCGCCGCGATCGGGGGCAGCTGGATGGTCAAGGAAGAGCTCATTTCGTCCGGATCCTGGACTGAGGTCGCGCGATTGTGCGCGGAAGCCCTGTCTCTGGCCCGGGCGGCCCGTTCCCCTCGCGATCCAGGCCCTCCTGCCAAGAGATAGGCTGGTCTTCGTTCCTGGGATGCCAATTCGGCGTTGTAAAACTGTTTGGCATTACTTTCTCTAGAGTAGCCTGGCTTTTTGAGCTTGACGAAGCACGCAAGCCGATATCCCCGCGAATAAATCGCGACTACCCATTATCTACATATACGGCTTCTTTTTAAGTCAATGGCTTTCGCTTCAAGGCTTATTGCCTGCCTATGCGGGTTTGGAAATATAGTTTTATAATGATTGACGAATATGCATCAAGTCGACATAGTGTTAGCCGAACTGGAAAGGCGACAAAGTGAAAACCAGCGGCAAGCCGAAAAGTCTAAAACAACTGAATACCCGCGTCGTCCTGGATCTCGTACGCTCCCGCCAGGCGATTTCAGTCGCGGAGATATCCGATACGATACGTCTGAGCAAGACGACCGTTAAGAAGATCCTCGATTCCCTGGCGGGCGCGGGGATAGTCCTCTCCGCGGGAAAGGGCGATTCGACCGACGAAGGGGGGAAGAAGCCCGAGCTTTACCGGTTCAACGAGAAATACGGATATTCGATAAGCCTCCACGTTACCCCCGAGGACCTCATCGCCGTGACCTCCGACTTGAGGGCCGATATTACCTATTACCACAAGGCGAAGTTGGACGACGACAGATCCGTAGAGCGAATCATCTCGGCTCTCGTCGACACAATACGGAGCTTCGTCGCGAGGAAGGCCGCGACGGGGGAAAAGCTCATCGGCATCGCCGTCGTCCTCCCGGGGCTCGTCGACTCGGCGAAAGGAATTTCGATCTATTCGCCGCATTTCCCGAATTGGGGAAGGGATGTCCCATTCATCGCCAGGCTGCGCGAGGGGCTGGGGGAGGGGTGGGACGTACCGATCTTCACCGATAACGCGAACCGCTATCAGGCCGTCGCCGAGAGGGAAAAGGGGATGGCGGCTGGTCTGAGCAATTTCGCCGTAATCGATGCTCTCCAGGAGGGCCTTGGCGCGGGGATCGTCCTCGGCGGGGAGGTCATCCAGGGAGCGCAGAGCATCTCGGGCGAGATAGGGCACATGACCCTCGATCCGTACGACGGCTTCCCCTGCATCTGCGGCCACAGAGGCTGCTTTGAGGCTATGGCCTCGGCTCGCCGCATCCTCGGCCTCGCCCGCGACGCCGCCGGTCGCTTTCCCGACTCGCCACTTTCCCGCGCCCTCGCCTCATCCTCGGTGCGCCTAGACGATATATGCGCGGCCGCGGCCCAGGGCGACCCGTTGAGCCTCTACCTTATCGACGATGTCGCTCGGTGGTTCCTTATCGGCTTGGCCAACATCATCATGGTCAACGATCCTGAGCTAATAGTGATCCAAGGCGCATACGTCAAGGCGGGGCCGTATTTCCTCGACAAGCTGCGAGAGGGCATCCTCCATATCGGGCTCCCTGACGTAGACAAGAGAGTGCGCATCGAGTACTCGAGCCTGGGCGAGGAAAGGGGAGTCCTTGGCGCCTCGGCCCTAATGATCCTGGATTTTTTCTCCCATAATCTCTTCGCCTAGTCCCTGCCCCGTAAGAATTTATAGATATTGACCCAAATAATTCCTACTAACGTTGTTAGATAATATAGTTTCAAAACAAGTTGACAGATCAGTATACAATGATATCCTGATCTCAATCCGCGGCGTTCAGCGGACAATTTCACGATCAGGAGGTAGAAGATGAGGAAATCATTCGCGCTCATGACACTGCTCATAGCAGTGTCACTGTCTGCCGTCTTCGCTCAAAATGCGAGCGGAGTCTTCATGGGCACGGCGATCCGCTCTCTCGAGAATCCCTACCATGCGGTGTGGGCGCGCGGGGCCCAGGCTTACGCCGATTCGGTCGGCGGTTTCACCGTCATCCAGACCTGCGAGGGTTCCAGCGAGAAGCAGCTCAACGACATCAAGGCCCTCATCGCAAAGGCCGGCAAGAACGCAGTGTTCAACATCGACCCGAACGAATCGCCCAACGTCATCCCCATCGCGAAGGCCTGCGAAGCCGCCGGCGTATATTTCGTCACCTGGTGGAACAAGCCCGACAACATCAAGGTGACGGACTATCCGCACTGGGTGGCCCACATCTCCTTCTCCGGCATCGACGCCGGAGAATTCATGGCCAACACGCTTTTCAAGAAAATGGGCGGCTCGGGTAAGATCGTGGCCCTGCAGGGGATGCTCGCCAACTCCGTCGCGGTCGACCGCTTCCAGGGGCTGCAGAACGCCATCGCGAAGAATCCCGGGATCAAGCTCGTCGCCTACGACGCCGCGGATTGGGAGCGCACCAAGGCCTTCGAGAAGATGAAGAGCTTCCTCGTCGCCAATCCCGACGTGGGCGGAGTATGGGCGGCCAACGACGACATGGCCCTCGGCGCCCTCGAGGCAATCCGGGCCGCCGGGCTCGCGAAGAAAGTGCTCGTCGTAGGCTGCGACGGCGTCGGCGAGATGCTCGACGCCGTCAAGGCCGGCGAGGCCGCCGGGACCGTCATCAACCCTGCTTTCTGGCAGGGAGGCATCGGCCTGGCCCTCGGGCTCGCCGCCAAGGACGGGAAGATCAACGTCAAGACGACGCCTCCCGAGAAGCGCGCCTTCTACGCCAAGGCCGTGGAGGTCACTCAGGACAACATCGACAAGATCATCGCCGAGTTCGTGAAGGGTACGCCCAAGTATGACTGGAGCGACCTGTATTCCAACTACGTAGGACCCATCAAGTGATCACCGGGGAGGGTCGCCTCGCGGCCCTCCCCAGCGCGGGACCGGCTGCGCGCGGCCGCGAACCGCGGCTACTATGGACGCTTGGAGAAGGAGATCGATGAGCGACACGATCGGATCGAGGGGGGGAATGGGAGCGGGTATCGGGACGGCGCTCGCGCGCGCTCGGGTATCCTCCTTCATATCGAGAGGGATGAACGGCCAGCTCGTCGCTCTCGCCATAGTGTTGGCGATTTGCGCAATAGGCACGGGAGGGATGTCCCTCTCGCCCAAGAACCTCCAGACCATCCTCAGCCTGGCCGGCATCCCGCTCGTCATATGCCTGGGCATCCACCAGGTCGTCCTCGTCGGGGCGATGGATCTCTCGACGGAGGGGGTCATCTCGCTCTGCGCGGTGGTCGCCGGCTTCCTGATCAAGAATCCCCTCACTAAATACGACTTGGGATTCTGGGCCGTGCCGCTGGCCGCGGCCATCGGGGGCCTCGCCGGCCTCGTGAACGGACTCGTGAATACGAAGATTCGGATGCCCTCCTTCATCGCGACCTTGGGCCTGGGCTGGGTGGCTCAAGGCCTGGCCGTCGTCGCGAGCAGGGGCAACTCGATCAAGATGCTCGACCCGAGCTTCCAGCTATTCACGAACGGCAACCTCCTCGAGGTGCCGAACACGATCATCGTAGCCCTCGTCCTGGGCGCGATCCTCTTCGCGATCCAGCGCAGGACCAGGCTCGGAACCTACATGTACGCGATCGGCGGCGACGAGGCACTCGCGAGGCAAGCCGGCATCAAGGTCGACAGGGTGAAGATCGCGGTCTTCGCCATCACCGGCTGCGTCTACGCCTTGGCGGCCATCCTCCTCATATCCAGATTGGCGAGCTCGAATCCCCGCGCGGGCAAGGACCTCATGTTCCCCGCGATGACGGCCGTCGCTGTCGGCGGCGTATCTCTCTCGGGAGGCATAGGCGGGGCCCTCAACGCGGTATTCGGCACCCTCATCGTCACGGTCCTCAACAACGGGATGGTATTGATGAAGATCAGCCCCTACGTCCAGAACGCCGTGAACGGTATAGTCCTCATCGTCGCGGTCGCGTTGACGATCGACCGCAAGAAGATCGGGATAATCAAATGAGCGAGGCGATACTGGAGCTGCGCGGGATCTCGAAGTCGTTCCCCGGCGTGGCGGCGCTGAAAAGCGTGGACCTCCGCGTCGATCGCAACGAGATACTGGGCCTCGTAGGCGAGAACGGCGCCGGCAAATCGACCCTCATGAAGGTGGTGATCGGATTCTATCGCGCGGACGAGGGCAAGTACCTCCTCCGCGGCGAGGAAGTCGCGCTCGGGGGCCCGGACGACGCGATACGCGCGGGCGTAGGGATGGTCTTCCAGGAAGGCTGCATGGTCCCGAACCTCTCGGTGATGGACAACCTCTTCCTCGCCAACGAGCGCGGCTTCGCGCGAGGTCCGCTCATCGACAGGAAGCGCATGGCCGAGGCCGCCCGCGCGCAGCTCGAGGAAGTGGGCCTCGGGTCGCTGGACCCGCGGACGAGCGTGGGCGGGCTTCCCGCCTCCCGCAAGCAGATGATCGAGATCGCCCGGCTGCTCTGGCTCTCGAAGCTCTACGGGTCGGAGAATCCCGTCCTCATCCTCGACGAGCCCACGACGGTCCTGCAGGAGAGCGAGACGGAAATGCTGTTCCGCATCCTCGGCGAGCTCAAGAAGAGGGCTTCCATCATCTTCATCTCCCACCGGCTCGAGGAGGTCGTGAGCCTCTCCGACAGGATCGTGGTTCTCAAGGACGGCGTCGTCGTCTCCGATCTGGAGCGGGGAAAAGCCGATGTCCCCTCCATAGAGCGTCTGATGGTAGGACATGAGCTCGCCGCGGAGCACTACCGCGAGACCATGCAGGCCGGGCCTCGGGGCGTAGTGGCGCTCTCCGTGCGCGATCTCTCGCTCTCGGGGAAATTCGAGGGCTTCTCCCTGGACCTCCGCGAGGGCGAGATCGTCGGCCTGGTGGGCCTGCTGGGATCGGGCAAGGAGGATGTCTGCCGCTGCCTTGGGGGCTCCGAGGCGCCGAGCTCGGGCAGCATATCGATCCGGGGTCGCGTATCACGCTTCTCCTCGCCCAAGGATGCGATCGCGGCAGGAATAGGCGTCATCCCGATCGATCGGCGGAACGAAGGCTTGGCGACGAGCCTCGACGTCGCGAGCAATATCAATCTCCTCGTGCTCTCCCGGATGCGGCGCGGGCCCTTCCTTAGCCCCGCCCTCGAGCGGAAGAGCGCCCTCAAGTGGATCTCCGAGTGCATGATCAAGACTCCCTCCCCGCAGACGGCCTGCGCGACCCTCTCCGGCGGGAACCAGCAGAAGGTGGTCATAGCCAAGTGGCTTGCGGCCGAGGCGGGCATACTCGTGCTCGACCACCCGACCCGCGGCATCGACGTGGGCGCCAAGGACGAGATCTACCGGAGGATCCGCGAGCTCTCGGCCGCCGGGCTCTCCATCATCGTGATGTGCGATACGCTCGAGGAGGACATCGGCCTCTCCGACAGGATCCTGGTGATGAAGGACGGCCGGACGGTCCGCGAGATCCCCTGCCCGAGGGGCGGAAAGCCGACGCCCCTCGACGTCATCGGCTACGTGGTTTAGGCGAAAGGTGGGTACCATGAAGCGAGCGGCGATCAAGCCGATCTATATATCCATGGGCATGTTCGCGGTCCTCGTCGGGGCCTTCACCGCCGGCGACGGGAATTTCCTCTCCGCCTACAACGCGCAGACCATACTCAACGCGGTGGCGATCCTCCTCGCGGTCGGGCTCGGCCAGACCTGCGTCATCATGACTGGCGGGATCGACCTGTCCGTCGGCAGCATAATGTCCCTGGTCTCGGTCGTATTCATGCTCGTCATCGGCAGGCTCGGCGCCTGGGCCTTCCCCTTCGTCCTCGTCGTCGGGCTCGCGTCCGGAGCGCTCAACGGGGTGATCGTATCTAGGCTTCGCATTCCTTCCTTCATCGGCACGCTCGGGACGCAAGGCATCCTGCTCAGCCTCGCCTACCTACTCTCGGCCTCTCCGCTTTCCGTGCCGGAGAATTCCTACGGCGTCGTCGACATCGTCAACGGACAGGTCGGGCCTATCAAGAGCGTCTGGATGATCGGCCTCGCGACCTTCATGGTCTTCTTCGTGCTGCAGCGTTTCACGCGGATCGGCCGGGGCATCATATATATAGGAGCCAACGAGAGGATGTCCTATCTCTCCGGGCTCGATATAGACAAGGCTCGGCTCGTATCCTTCGCCATGTCGGGGCTCGGCGCCGCGATCGCCGGCATCGTGCTTTCCTCCACCCTCTACTCGGGCTACCCCAGTATCGGCGGAGTGTACGTGCTCAATTCCATCGCCGTCGTCGTAGTGGGCGGCACGGCGATGACGGGCGGAGCGGGAGGGATGCTGAACACGCTCGTCGGCGCGCTTATAATGGGCATTCTCAACAACGGAATGACCGTGGTCGGCATCGACGTGTACGCCCAGCAGGTGTTCCTCGGGATTCTCGTGATCGTCGCGGTCGCCGTGACCTTCGACCGCACGAAGCTTGCGATCATCAAGTAGGGAGGAACTCGAGAATGATATTGAAGACTAGAGAAGCCGGACCCGAGAGCCTCGATGGCGTCGGGATCCTGGCGACTCCCGCCTCGGGCGCGGCTCCGGCGGCGGGGGCCGAGTTCTCGTTCGAGCTCGCGGCGACGGACCTCGGCATGCCCGCCGGGCTCTGCGCGGGGCGCCTCGACTGCGCGGCGCGCCCGATGAGTCTATCCCGGATGGAGCGCCACCTCCGGACCCCGGAGATGCTCTCCGCCGTCGACGGCGACGCCGTCGTCTGCGTCGCCCCTCCGCAGGAGCCGAAGGGCGGCGTCCTCGAAGGCCTGCGCGCAGTAAGGCTTCGCAGGGGCCAGTCCGTAGTGCTTGCGAAGGGCTCCTGGCATTGGATACCCTTTCCTACAGGGAGCGCGAACGTACGCTTCCTCGTAGTCTTCCGGACGGGCACGGGCGACGACGACCTGCAGATATGCGATATCGAAGAGCCGGCGACGATCGAGGCTCCGCGGACGGAGCGATAAGGAGAAGCGAATGAGGCAAGCGGTGATGACGAGCCCCGGCTCGATCGAGATTCGCGAGACGGCGCGTCCCGTCCCCGGAAAAGGCGAGGTCCTACTGAGGATCGAGCGCATAGGCGTCTGCGGATCGGACATTCACGTGTGGCACGGCCTGCACCCCTACACCAAGTATCCGGTGGTCCAGGGCCACGAGGTCTCCGGCACTATTGAAGAATTCGGACCCGGCGCCTCGGGCCTGGCTCCCGCGCTGAAGCTGGGCGCCCTCGCGACCTTCATGCCCCAGCTGAGCTGCGGGAAGTGCTATTCCTGCAGGACGGGAAGCTACCACATCTGCGACAGCCTCCGGGTCATGGGCTTCCAGGCCCCAGGCGCGGCGCAGGATTATTTCGCGGTCGCCGCCGACAAGATCGTGCCTCTTCCCGCATTGTCGGCCGAGGGGGGCGCGATGATCGAGCCGCTCGCCGTCGCCGTCCACGCGCTCCGGCGGGGCGGCGGGGCCTCGGGCAAGAAAGTGGCCGTGGTCGGGGCTGGCCCCATCGGCAACCTCGTAATACAGACTGCGAAGGCCCAGGGCGCGCGCGAAGTCCTCGTCATGGACAAGAGCGCCTACCGCCTGAGCCTCGCCCTCGAATGCGGGGCGGACCATGCCGTGGACGCTCAGGCGGAGGCTTTGCCCGACGCGATCGCCGGCCGCTTCGGCCCCGACAAGGCCGATCTCGTCCTCGAGTGCGTGGGCGCCGAGGCCACGATGGCCCAGGCGGTGGCGGCCGCGCGCAAGGGCACCACCGTCGTCGTCGTCGGCGTGTTCGGCAAGAAGCCCGTAGTCGATCTCGGCCTCGTCCAGGACAGGGAGCTCTCCCTCGTCGGTACCCTCATGTACCGGGCAGAGGACTATGCCGACGCGGTAGTCCTCGCATCCTCCGGCAAGATGGCGCTCGACCGGCTCGTCACCGACAGGTACGAATTCGAGGACTACGCCGAGGCCTACCGCTACATCGAGAGGGCGGGGGACAAGGCCATGAAGGTGATGATCGCCCTCGTCTGACAGCCTAGACAACGGAGGTTTACTCATGAATCTGGAATTGAAGGGGAAAGCGGCGATCGTCACCGGCGGAACCGTCGGAATAGGGCTCGCGGTAGCCCGCGCCCTGGCCCGCGAGGGGGTCTCGACCGCCCTCTGCGGGAGGGACGGAGCCCGCGCCGTCAAGGAGGCGGAGTCGATAGCCCAAGAATTCAAAGTCCCCGCGATCGGGATCGAGGCCGACGTTTCGAAGGCGGAAAGCGCCGAGCGGGTCGCGGCCGAAACCGAGAAGAGCTTCGGCGGCATCGACATCCTCGTCAACAACGCCGGCACCGGCTCCTCCGAGACGGTGATGGAAGCGTCGGACGAACGCTGGCAATACTATTGGGACCTCCATGTCATGGCGGCGGTGCGCTTCTCGCGCGCGGTCGTGCCCTCGATGAAGAAGCGCGGCGGAGGGGCGATTGTCAGCACCGCCTCGATCTGCGCCAAACAGCCGCTCTCCTACGAGCCGATCTACAACACGACCAAGGCCGCCCTCGTCATGTTCGGCAAATGCCTCTCGAACGAGCTCATTCCCTTCAACATAAGGGTGAACACGGTGAACCCGGGCCTCGTGCTCACGCCCGACTGGCGCAAGACCGCCGGCATCCTCACGCAGGGCACGGGCACCACAGTCGACCAGTACCTGGACAAGATCGCCAAGGACAACGCTCCGATCGGGCGCTTCGCGAGCCCCGAGGAGATCGCGGACTTCTTCATCTTCCTCTGCTCGCCCCGCTCGAGCTATTGCGTAGGCTCTACCTATTATATAGACGGCGGTTGGCTGAAGACGATCGAATAAGCCCCTCGGGCGAAAGGATAGGCGGAAGGACCATGAGAAGCGCAGCCGTGTCGGAGCCGGGCAAGATCGGGATCGTCGAGCTCGCCGTACCCCGTCCGGGCCCCTACGAGGCCCTGGTCAGGAGCGAGATCGCGTTCATCTGCAACGCGACGGACAGGAAGCTGGTCGCGGGCCATTTCCCCGGCATTGGGAGGGACGCCTATCCCCTCCTCCTCGGCCACGAGACCGTCGGCCGGGTGGTCGAGGTCGGATCGAAGGTCAGGTCCTTCTCGATAGGTGACCGCGTCCTCGGCGGCCTCGTATTGAAGCCGCAAGGCTACGGCTCGGGCTGGGGCGGCGACTCCGAGTACGTCCTGGCGGCCGACCACGAGGCCATGGCGGCCGACGGAGTCGCTGACGAGGCCCACGGCTGGGTCGAGGTCTACCGGATAATGCGCGCCGTCCCCGAGGATATCCCCGTCGAGGCGGCTGGCCTTCTCGCCACCTGGCGCGAGGTCTACGCGGGCTTCGCGGACTTCCGCCTCGGCAGCGGAGACGACATCCTCATATTCGGGGGCGGGCCCGTCGGCCTATCCTTCTGCCGCTTCGCGAAGCTCCTCGGCCTGGGCTGGGTCGGCGTCGTCGACACCCTGCCCTTCAAGCGGGAGAAGGCCCTCGCGATGGGGGCCGACGCGGTCTTCGAGCCCGAGGACCCGGCTATCGCCGCCCTGGCCGGGACGAGGGGCAAGGCGCTCGACGCGGTGGTCGACGCGGTCGGTTCCGAGAAGGTCGTCAACGCGGCCCTGCCCCTGATACGCCTCGGCGGCTCGGTCTGCGTCTACGGCGTCCTCGCGGGCGAGAGCCTCAACGTCGCCAAGGGGACCGGACCCTACAATTTCAACCTCTACATGCACCAGTGGCCGACCCGCGAGGCCGAGGCCCAGGCGCAGGAGCCGCTGATCGAATGGATCCGCTCGGGGGCGCTCCGGCACCGGGATTTCGTCAGCGGAGAGTACGAGCTGGGCGACATAGCCGAGGCCCTGGCCGCCACCGAGAAGCCGAGCTCCATCAAGACCATGCTTCGCTTCGGCGAGGTTGCGCGATGAGGCGCTACATTCTCGCCCACGACCTGGGAACCTCCGGCGACAAGGCCACCCTCTTCACGACGGACTGCCGACTCGTCGCCAGCGCGACGGTTTCCTATCCGACGCGCTACTTCAACGGCAACTGGGCCGAGCAGGAGCCCGAGGACTGGTGGCGCGCGGTCGCCGAGTCCTCGCGGCGCATCGCCGCGGGCATAGACCCGAAGGAGATCGCGGCCATCGGCTTTTCGGGACAGATGATGAGCTGCGTCTGCGTCGACTCGGCCGGCAAGGCCCTCCGGCCGGCTATTCTATACTGCGACCAGCGCGCGGTCGAGGAGGAGGCCTTCATCCTTTCGCGGATCGACGCGCGCGAGTTCTATCGAGTAACGGGGCACCGGGCCTCCGCCTCCTATTCCGCCGCCAAGCTCATGTGGGTCAAGGCGCACGAGCCGGAGGTCTACGCGAGGACCGCGAAGATGCTCCACGCCAAGGATTACGTCAACGCGCGGCTCACGGGCGTGATGGCCTCCGAATTCTCCGACGCTTCGGGCACCAACCTCCTCGACCTCGCCGGCCTGCGCTGGTCCGAGCGCCTCGTCGCGGCCTCCGGGCTCGACGGGGAGAAGCTGCCCGAGCTGCGGAAGTCGACCGACGTCGTGGGCGAGCTGGGAGCCTCGGCCGCCGCGGAGCTCGGCCTTGTCGCGGGCATTCCCGTCGCGGCCGGCGCTGGCGACGGAGTCTGCGCCGGAGTCGGCGCCGGCTCCGTCAGGCCGGGCCTGACCTACAACTACCTCGGCTCGTCCTCGTGGATAGCGACAACCTCGGCCGAGCCCATCTTCGACGAGGGCATGCGCACCTTCGTCTGGGCCCACGCCGTGCCCGGAGCCTACCACCCTTGCGGCACCAGCCAGACGGCCGGAGCGGCCTACGCCTGGGCGAGGAACGAGCTCGGCGGGCTCGAGAAGGCCGCCGCTTCCCTCGGGGCCGATCCCTACGAGCTCATGAACGCCCAGGTCCTCCGCTCGCCTCCCGGCGCCAACGGCCTCATCTTCCTGCCCTACCTCCTCGGCGAGCGGTCCCCCCGATGGAACCCCGAGGCCAAGGGCGCTCTCCTCGGCCTGACCCTGGCGCACACGCGCGACGACGTACTGCGGGCCATCATTGAAGGGGTGACGATGAACCTCTCGATCATCCTGGACATCTTCAGGGCCAAGCTCGATATCCCCTCGGTCACCGTCATCGGCGGCGGAGCCAAGGGCGCCGTGTGGCGCCAGGTCATGGCAGATGTCTACGAGGCCGAGGTCCTGAGACCCAATTACCTTGAGGAGGCGACGAGCATCGGCGCCGCGGTTATCGCGGGCGTCGGCTGCGGGGCCTTCCCCGATTTCTCCGTGGCCGAGCGCTTCATCGAGATCGTGGACCGGTCTCGCCCCAGGGAGGAGCACTTCGGGACTTATCGGATCGCGAAGTCCCTCTTCGACGATTGCTACGCGGCGCTGGAGCCGCTTTTCCCCAGGATGGGAGCGAGGAAGCCATGAGCACCGAAGTTGTACGCGTGGGACTGGTCGGGGCCGTTCACCCCAACATGCCCGGGGACGACGAGGGGCTCTACGCGAGGATCACCGCGGCGATGGATGGACTCTCGCGGGAGATGGGCTTCGAGCTCTCGGTCGCCTCTTCCCCTTTAAGGAGCGAGGCGGACGCCGAGGCGGCGCGGGCCTTCATGGACGAGGAGAGGGTCGACCTTGTCCTGCTGTTCAACGCGAGCCTTCCCTATGGCCGCGTGATCCTGCCCCTCGCGCGGGCCAAGGGCGCGATCGGGCTCTGGTCGGTGCCCGAGCCGGCGACGAGCGGCGTCCTCCAGCTCAACTCCTTCTGCGGGACGAACATGCTGGGGGCCATCATCGCCAACTACCTGGGCGAGCATCGGATACCTTACAAGTGGTTCTACGGAGCGCCCGAGGATCCGCGCTTTCGGAAGCGCCTCGCCGTGACGGTCAAGGCGCTGGGGGCGGTGAAGCTTCTGCGGCGCGCGAGGATCGGGCAGATCGGCGGATTGGCCGACGGCTTCGAGAATCTCTACGTCGACGAGCGCGTGCTCGAGAGGAAGCTCGGGACGAGGCTCCAGACCCGTCACAGCGTCGAGGAGATCGTCGCCCTGGCCGAAGCCAGGAGCGCGGGCGATGTAGCCGCCGAGCTGGAGCGCATGGGCCGCGAGGCTCCCTTCGCCCCGGAAGTCGCGAAGGACCAGGCCGAGAAGTCCGTCAGGGTCTACCTCGCCCTCAAGGACTTCGCGGCCGAGCGCGGCTACCACGCCCTCGCGCTCTCCTGCTGGCCCCGCTTCCAGCAGGCCTACGGCATCGCGGTCTGCGCGGCGGTGAGCCGCCTCAACGACGAGGGCATCGTCGCGCCCTGCGAGGCCGACGTGCCGAGCGCCGTGACCATGCTCGCGCTGAACGCGATGGGCGGCGGCAGGGCCTCGCTCAACGACCTCGTCGCCTTCGACGAGTCCGACTCCTCGCTCTGCCTCTGGCACTGCGGCGTCGCCCCCGGCTGCTGGGCGGCCGAGGGCAGCCTATGCTGGGATCGGCATTTCAACATAGGCCGCTACGAGGGCGGGGAGTGGAAGGGCGAGGGCCTGGTCGCTCGGATGGGCTTCAGGGCCGGGCCGGTCACCGTCGCGGCCGTGCGAAACGATTTCGAAGAGTTGTTCGTGCTCGCCGGCGAGGTGATCGAGGGCAAGGAGGGCTACGCGGGCTCGGGAGGCTGGGTCGGCGGCCTCAGGCTGAACGGTCGCGGCGTCGGCGTAGAGGAGCTCATGAACTCCATACTCGTCGGCCGGGTCAACCACCACTACGCGGGCGGCTTCGGCGACCTGACCGACGAGCTCAACGAATTCGCGGCCTGGACCGGGATGAAGGTGCTCGATCCGATTCCGTACAAGCCCTATTTGCAGAGGTGATATTCGACTAGGGGTAAGGGCGCACGACATCGGCATGCGATTTTTAGCTGCCGCATGCGTATAAGTCTCAGCCTGATTTTTGTATGGCTTCCCGACGGCAAGGAGTATACTCCATCAGGTCAAGAGGCCGTTCCGGATGGAAATCGAGAAGAGTTATCACCGTTTTACCTTTTCGTTCGTAGCCGTCTGCTACGCATCGATCGTCGCGCTGTTCTGGCTCGTCCGATCGGAATGGAAGGGACAGGATGTCTGGGTCGATCAGATATTCATACTCATCGTTGCTTCCTTCCTTCTTTCATCAGCACTATTCGTTTTCAGGAAACATTGGTACATTCGATTCTTATTCATACTAAAGACCGTACTTTTCTTCCTATTCACGAATATCGTCTTTGTGTTCGGCTACGGGGCGGGTAAGGGCTGGGGTCTCGAAATATCCTTTATGGCGATACTCGTCGTCGAGATCAGCGCCTTTTTCGCCTTGCTTCCAAGCGTAGTCCTGACCTCTTCCATCGTCGGATTTACCGTTCTCAACGTACTTGTCACGAGAGGCGTCGATTCATCTTTGCCCCCGATCCCATCCTCCGATGTTCTCGCCTTGATCGCGATCGCGGTTGTCGCGGGGATAGCGGCGAATGTCCTTCGCACAGTCGTCGGGAACCTTGATCGTCAAATCCGGATGAATGAGCGATTGGACAAGGCCGTATCGCAATTGATCGACGCCAATATACACTTTCAGAACTACGCCGCCGCCGCCGGCCTGGAATCCGCCCATCAGGAAAGGACACGGATCTCCAGGGACATACATGATACTGCGGTGCATAGCCTCATCAATATCATCATGCTCGCCGAATCGATCGCCGACAAGATCAGCGCCGATCAGACACAGGTAGCCGACATGCTCGGCATGGTAATATCTCAAGCGAAGGACGCGGTAAAAGAGACCAGGCAGTCGCTGAGGGAATTGAGGAACATGGAGGACGAAGCGCCCAGGGGGCTGAAGGCGATACACGGGCTGATAGCGGTTTTTTCGGAGGCGACGGGAGTCGAGGTAGCCGTACACTACGGCAATCTTCCGTGGCGGTTCGGGGGTGAGATCGACGAGACCCTGTACCGAATGATCCAAGAAGGTTTGACGAACGCTTTTCGCCACGGTAAAGCGACCAAGATACAGATCAATCTTTGGATCGCCCCAAATGATCGGTGCCCGGAAATCATCGTAGGCATTTACGATAACGGGCAAGGTTCCCAAGATATCAAGAAAGGCATCGGACTCCAAGGCATGGAAGAGCGGATTCGCAAGCTCAATGGAGCCTTCGACGCGAAAAATACCGTCGGCGGCTTCAGTATAAACGCCAGCATTCCGCTGATTATCCAGGAAGGTGGGGAATTCGATGAAAACTAGGATCATTATCGCGGACGATCAGACGCTCTTCGTCCAAAGCCTGAAATCAGTGATCGAATCCCGGTCCGACGCCATCGAGATCATGGGGATCGCCTACGACGGCAGGGAAGCCGTCGAACTGGTCAAGAGCTTCCGCCCGGATATCGCCCTCCTGGACATCCGAATGCCGCTAATGGACGGCGTCGAGGCGACCGCCATAATCCGACGTAAGTATCCCGAGACCCAGGTAGTCATACTGACGACATATGACGACGAAGTCTACGTTCACGAGGCGCTCTCCAGAGGGGCGGTAGGATACCTGCTCAAAGAGACCCAGCCTTCGAATCTCATAATGAGCCTGCTCGCCGTCAAGGAGGGCTCGGTGCTGATATCCCCCGCGATAGCCATGAAGCTCGTGAAGCAGTTGGACGCCTCCAGGCAGAGGTCGGCCAAGGATGAAGGTGCGGTCCGCCTCGACGACCTTACGAAGCGGGAGAAGGAGGTGCTCCTCCTTCTGTCGCAGGGCCTGAATAATCAGGAGATCGCCGGGAAGCTCTGCATAGAGGAGCAGACGGTGAGGAATCACGTCAGTATGATTTATTCGAAAATCGGCGTTCACGATCGGATCGAATTGCTGTTGATGGTCAATAAGATGAAATAGAACAGTATCGGAATACTGGGAAATAAGTATTGCCATAGCTTCCTCGAATGCCGACCATGCCTTATACAAATAGGGTGAAGGGGCGGCGGCACTAATGCCGTACGCCAAACAAGGAGGCATTCATGTCGAAGAGAGGGCTGCTCTTTATCATGGCGTTCGCGCTGATATTCGGACTTTCGTCCGGGCTGGGCGCGGAACAGACGAAAATCACCTTCCTCACTTGGGACGGAGGACAAGGTTTGGCCATCTATCAGAAAGCGATCGATCTTTTTATGACGGAGAATCCTGACATCAAGGTCGAGACTATATCGGCGCCCGACGGTTACGACGAGAAGATACAGACGATGACAGTCTCCGGTAACGGTCCGGACGCCCTGTTGGTGTGGAATACGCCGCAGTACGTCGAAGGAGGTTTGATAGCGGATATCACGGACCGAGTGAAAAAAGACGGATCCGATCTAGGTCAGTATTATGATCCCTCCGTTAAGCAGGCGACTTATAGAGGTAGGCTGTACGGGCTTCCTCAAGGCACCACGACACGGATGATATATTACAATAAAAAGGCCTTCGATGACGCGAAAGTCGCCTATCCCAAGGACGGATGGACCTGGGCCGATTTCGAGTCTACCTGTAAAAAGCTCACCAGCGGTACGGGGACGGACGCGAAGTACGGTTTTATCGTACCCGCGGGTTTTACCTACCAGATGCAGGGCTATCTCTGGTCAAACGGCGGCGATGAAGTATCCGTCGACGGCATGAAATCGACTGTTAATTCGCCTGCGGCAGTGGCCACGCTGAAGTTCTTCAAGCGTTTGTACGATATTTCCGCACAATCGGTGATTGAGAACCGAATATCCAGCCCCGGGCAAACCGAGTTCCTTTCCGGGAAAGTCGCCATGATGGACAATGGATCCTGGCCAATGATGGATATCATCAAGGAAGGCGTGCCCTTCGGTCTCGTCAATATTCCTGTCCCGAAGAAAGGCGACGCGGTGAAACCGGTCTTGCATGGGGCTTTTTTCTCCGTTGGCGCCAAATCGAAATATCCCGAAGCCGCATATAAGTTCGTAAAGTTTATGGCTTCCGAGGGACAGAAGATTGAGGCGGAATGGGATATACCGGGCTACAAACCGGTCGTGAAGCAGTTGAAGATGGCCGATGGCCCCATGGGCCCCTTCGTTAAGGCCTTGGATATCAAGGGTTTGGATCCCGGCTGCTATCTGCGGAACGCGAAGTTCTTCGAGGCCGACGCGGAATTCCAGAAAGCGATACAGAAAATCCTCATCGAGAACGCGGAACCGCAAAAAGCCCTGGACGACGCGGTTACGCAGATGGATAGGATCCTGGCGGGGCATTAGCTCCGACGCGAATCGAATTCGTCCAAGGAATGATTATAAGCGGGAAGAATCCGTTCTTCCCGCTCTTTCTAGGAGATGTATCGATGACATTCCCGACTGCGGTCCTGAGAAAAAATAAGAAGGGGTTGTCAATAACCGCGCGAGAGGCGCTCTCTGGGTATTTATTCATCTCTCCATGGCTCTTGGGCTTGCTCCTGTTCGCCGCGGGCCCGATGCTCTTCTCGTTATCTATAAGCTTCTTTAAATGGGATATGTTCAAGAGCATGACTTTCGTAGGGATACAGAATTACATCAAGGCATTTACGGACGACGAATATGCGCTGCCTTCGCTGCTCAAGACCCTGAGCTTCGTGCTCTTCGAGACTCCTTACCAGCTCGTCATCGCCCTGCTTCTGGCCCTTCTCTTAAACAGCAAGCTTCGTGGTACGGGTGTCGCGAGGGCCCTGGTGTATCTGCCGGCAGTGCTTTCGGGAGCTATTTCAGGTAGCATGTGGAAATTCATGATGGATAAAGATCTCGGCGTCATCAATTATTTTACCTTGACTCTGTTCAACGTAAAGATCCCTTGGCTGATCAAACCCGACATGGCGATGTTCTCGATAGCGCTGACGGGGGCCTTGGCCGTAGGCACGTCCATGATCCTCTTCCTCGCGGCGCTGCAATCGATACCGGCGCAGTATTACGAGGCGGCCGATATTGACGGAGCCAGCAAAGTCAGGAAGCTATTTAAAATAACGCTTCCTTTCATCGCTCCGACGACGCTCTATAACCTGATAATCATCATGATCGCGCAATTCCAATGCGTTGTGCCTTTCATGGTAATCACGGGAGGCGGTCCAGTCAAATCGACCTATGTCTTCGCGTATTACGAATACGAGACGGCTTTTCGCTACATGCGATTCGGCCAAGCCGCATCCCAATCGTGGATTATCCTTTCGGTCGTGTTGGTCGCCACCATGGCAATCCTTGCCACTTCCAAGTTTTGGGTATACTACGAAAGCGAGAAGGATTAGCCGATGAAACGGCCAGGCTTTCCCGTGGTCTTCACCAGATCGATCCTGTATGTCATCATGCTCGCGGTCTGCGTCATCTACACGTTCCCGATCTACTGGATTTTTACCAAGGCGATAAACGGTCCGAAAGGTTTGTGGGCGTATCCACCGCAATTGATCCCCAAGACTATCTCCCTTGAAAACTTCGTATCGCTCCAAAATAACTACCAAATCGTCAGGAAACTATGGAATTCTCTGGTTGTCTGCATTTTCTCGATCCTGGGAGCCACGGGAACCTCGGCGATCGTCGCCTATGGTTTCGCGCGGATGCGATTCAAGGGGAAAAGAATCATCTTCATAATACTCCTCGGGACAATGATGATTCCCTGGGACGCAGTAGTCATCCCCCAGTTCATTTTGTTCACCGCGATTGGCTGGCAGGGCACGTATTATCCTTTGATCGTTCCCCTATGGCTCGGCGTGTCGCTGTATATTTTCCTCATAAGACAGTTCATTATGGGCATCCCCTATGAACTCGATGAGGCGGCGATCATCGACGGTTGCGGCCGGTTCACCGTCTTTACTCGAATTATCGTCCCGCTCCTGAGGCCCGCGCTGGTCGCGGTCGTCATAATGCAGTATCTCAACTCATGGAATGATTTCCTGAATCCTCTCATCTATCTCAATAAGGTAGGCTCCTATACCGTTTCTCTCCAGCTCTTTTTCATGAAAGATCCGTTCAGAGGTATGGATTGGCCCTCGGTAATGGCCGGCTCCTTCGTCGCGGCCATATTCCCGGTGCTCGTATTCTTCTTTACGCAAAAGCAACTCGTGGGCGGAATAGCGCAAAGCGGAATCAAGGGATGATGCAAATGTCATTTCCGCGACATTCGGTTGACCAACCGCTAATTAGCGGGAAACTGGCAAAGCAAGCCAAAGAGGTTTTTGAAAATGACTAATATCGCATTGATCGGCGCCGGGAGCACCGCTTTCTCCATCGAGTTGCTGAAGGACATTGCCATGTTGCCTTCCTTGAATGGAAGCGTTCTTTCATTGGTGGACATCGACGAAAAAAGGTTAGAGACGGCCGAATCGCTGGCGACCAAGTATTGCCGGGAATCCAGGATGGATCTGAGAATAAAGTCCTTCACCGACCGCAGGGAAGCCTTGGCAGGGGCCGAATACGTGATCTGCGCTGTTAAGATCGGGGGCTATACTGCGTTGGAAAAAGAGAGGACTATCGCGGAAGAGGCCGGCTATTACCGCGGTATCGGAGACAGGGTCTCCTGCTATTACGGCGGGATCGGAGCCTACCATCAGATCCGGTTCCTCCAGCACCTGACCGCCGACATGACGGAGCTCTGTCCGGACGCTTGGCTCGTCCAAACCGCCAACCCGGTCTTCGAGGGTACGAACTGGGTGACACGCAATACGAAGATCCGATCAGTCGGCCTCTGTCACGGCCACAATGCCTACAAGGAGATCGCCGAAGAGTTGGGGCTTGATCTGGAAAAAGTCGGAGCCGAAGTGGTCGGCTTCAACCATTGCGTCTGGATGACGAGTTTCACCTTCGAAGGGGTGAACGCCTATCCGCTGATAGACAGCTGGATCAGGGAAAGATCGGAGGACTATTGGCGGAGCGAACGGTACAACGACCCCAATCGAGTATTTCTGAAGGACCAGCTGTCCCGCGCAGCTGTCGAGACTTACCGGCTATACGGAATCATGCCGGTCGGAGACACCCTCAGGTCCGCGACGCCTTGGTGGATGCACACGGATTACGAGACGAAGTGCCGTTGGTTCGGAAAGAATGGCGGGTTCGATTCCAAGATCGGTTGGGATAGTTACCTGGACTCCAAGATAGAAATCCAAAAAAATCTCGGCGAGCTGGTGGCGTCGGGTAGACCGGTCATGGAAGCCTATCGTCCATCGAATACTACAGAGCAACATATTCCTTTCATAGATGCCCTTGCAAACGGCAATCGGCGCATCCTTACTCTGAATGTACCGAATAACGGCTCGATCGAAGGACTTCCCGAAGATATTCTTGTAGAAATTCCCGTAGTCTGCGACGCCAATGGCATTCACAATGTTCGGGTCGGCAGGCTCCCCGACAAACTGATGGATATGGTTATCCTGCCTAGGCTCGTTCGGGCTCGAACCATTATTAATGCTTACGAACGGAGAGACCGAGAGATGCTGGTCCTGATGCTTTGCGATGATCCAAGGACCAAATCCTACGAGCAGGCTAAGACGTTGATCGATGAACTTCTTTCCTTGCCCTGGAACGCCTCAGCTGCCGAGCACTATCGCTGATTGAGGGATCAGAAAGCCGGCACGGATGGTTATTCACCCGGCAATAAATCATTATATCGCCGAATCAATAAAGACTGAGCCTGGCCTACGCCCCGGCTTCTCCATGATCGTCGAAGCCCAGAGCACGCCGCCGACCGCTTCCTTCGCGTTAACGACCCTCGGGTAGTTCACGTAGGCCGCGTAGTCGTCCTGCACGCAGACCCCGTCGCAGGCGTCGTAGACGTCCACGAGGCCTTTCGCGCCAGCCCTTACCTTTGCGCGCATGCCGGCGTAGCCCCTCCCCGCGACGGCGCGGCAGGCGTCCGCGTCCGCGCAGCCCAGCTCGCCCGCCCGCCGGATCGCGTAGACGAACATGGCGCTCCCGGAGCTGTCGTGCCAGTTGCCGGGCATCTCGCCTTTGTCGACGACTTGGTACCAAAGCCCGGTGACGGGATCCTGGGCCCGCGATAGCGCGTCGACGAGGCCCCGGAGGATTCCCTCGAGCATCTTCTTGCCCGGGTGGCCCGGATCGATGAGGGCCAGGGTCTCCGCGAGGACGAGGGCGTACCATCCCAGCCCCTCGCTCCATACCTCGGAGGACAGACCGGTCTCACTGTCCGCCCAGGACGCATTGCGCGACTCGTCGAAAGCGTGCAGGTACAGCCCGGAGCCTCCCTTCTCCAGTCTTTTCGCCGCGAGTCCGATCTGGAGCAGGGCTTCGTCGAAGCAGGCCTCCCGTTCGCCGATAGCCGCGCCGTAGCGCGTGAGGAATACCTGCCCCATGAAGACCCCGTCTATCCATGTCTCGTTCGGCAGCTTCTTCCCGTGCCAGAAGGCTCCGTCGGAGTTGCGCGGATAATCGTCGAAGGCGCGCCGGATCCTCTCCGCCGCGCGCCTGTAGCGCTCCTTCCCCGTCCACTGATACGCGGCGACGATCGCGGTGCCGGCCATCATGTCGTCGAGGCTCTCTCCGGTGAAGGCGGGCAGCTCGCCGTCGGCGCCGGTATGGGAGTCGGCGTAGCTCACGATGTAATCGAGATATCTCCTCTCTCGCGTCGACTCGAAGAGCTTCTCGAAACCGGCGAGGACATAGCCCTGCACGTAGCACCAATCCCTGTAGGGGATGCTCCGCGGATCGGGATAGCGGCCCATGATGGTGTCGGCCAGGGCGACGGATATGTATTCCATTTCGATCCTTCCCATGTTTATCGTCGCCGCCTACTGCCCCGCCACGGGGAAAAGCAGCTTCTGGTTCTCGGGGTCGAACATGTTGGCCTTGTCGACGTCGACCGAGCCCGTGTTCGTGTAGGGCTTCGGCCGCTTGCCGGCGAGGAGACCGCGGACCTCCTCCATCGAGATATAGCCCATGTTGAATGGCTTCTGGACTATGGCGTCCCGGATCACGCCGCGCTCGATGAGCCGCATCACCTCGGGCGAGTTGTCGAAGGCGACGAGGGCCACCTCGGCCTGCCTGCCGGACTCCACGAGGGCCCGCGCGGCGCCGAGGGTGGTGGGCAGGTTGAGCGCGGCTATGCCCGCGAGGGCCGGCTCGCGCGCGAGGATCTCCTTCGCCTGCCTGTAGGCGATCAGGCCGTCCGAGGAGCTGTAGCTCGTTCCGACGAGGTCGGCCTTGTCCGCCAGCGCGTCGCGGAGTCCCGACTCGCGGCCTATCGCCGTGGAGCTACCCTGTACATAGCTCATGACCGCGACGCGCGGCTTCCCGTCCCGCGTCGCCGCGCGGAGGTCGCGCAGGAGGGCGGCGCCGCACTTCTGCCCGGCCTCGAAGTTGTCCGTGCCCACCTTCGCGTCCGCGTCCTCGGATTCGAGGAAGGAATCGACGCAGACCACGATAATGCCCAGCGCCTTCGCGTCGCGGACCGGTTCGACGAGGCGGTGGATGTCCGCCGCCGCGAGCACGATCGCCGCGGGCTTCTGGGCTATCGCTTCGCGGAGGATCCCGATCTGCTCGTCGACGTAGATCTCGTCGCGCGGCGCGCGTATGGAGACCTCGAAGCCGAAGTCCTGGGCCCCGGACTCCACGCCGTCGCCGACCGCCGCCCAGAAGGCGTTGGCGCCGGCGCCGGTCTTGAAGATCGCGACGACCTTCTCCCTGCCGACCGCGTGGGCCGAATCCTTCCGGAAGGCCAGGGTGACGACGAGGGCCGCCGCCAGGGCCAGCGCGATCATGACCAAGACTCCTCGATCCCTCACGGCTCGGACTCCTCGACCAGCGGTATCCTCACGATCGCCGTCGTGCCCGCCCCGGGGGTCGACTCGAAGGCGAGGCCGTACTCGCTTCCGAAATAGAGGGAGATCCTCTCCTGCACGTTCCTGACGCCGACCCCTCCGTGGGAGGCCTCCGACCCGGCCTCGGCCTCGTATACGGGGGGATCCGAGAGCGAGCGGCGCAGCGCGTCGAGACGCTCGGCGTCCATGCCGACGCCGTCGTCGCTCACGCGGATGATCATGGCCTCGCCCTCCTTCTCGCCGTAGACGCGCACGACCCCGGGCGATTCCTTGTTCTTGATGCCGTGGTAGATCGCGTTCTCGACGAGGGGCTGGACGAGGAGCTTCAGGATCCGGGAGCCGTAGAGCTCGGGCTGGAAGGAGATCTCGTAGTCCAGCTTGTCCTTGTAGCGCGTCTTCTGGATCGAGAGATAGGTCTCGAGGTACTCGATCTCGGTGCGGATCGTGATGATCTCGGAGCCCCGGTTGATCCCCAGGCGGAAGAAGCGCGCGAGGTTGGAGGTGACTTCGATCGCCCTCTGGTTCTCCCCGAGCTCGACCATCCAGATTATGGAGTCGAGGGTGTTGTAGAGGAAGTGCGGGTTGATCTGGGCCTGGAGGGCGCGCAGCTCGAGGAGGCGCCTCTGCTCGGAGTCTTTCCGATTCTGCTCGATGAGGTCGCGCACCTTCTTGACGGCGATGTCGCAGTCGCGGGCGAGCTGATAGACCTCGTTCGAGCACTCGACGGTGATGTCCATGTCGAAGTTGCCTTTCTCCACCTCCTGCATCGAGCGGCGCAGCGCCTCGATCGGGCGCGAGATGCGGACGGAGACGAAGGACGAGACGAAGACGGAGACCGTGAAGCAGAGGATCGCCAGCAGGACGAAGGTGTAGATGGCGCGCCGGGATCCGGCGAGAAGCTCG
>Ga0181535_10001175_pt1 | contig 35380 bp, 19 predicted proteins | sample PEATcosm2014_Bin_44_FD_119774 | JGI IMG/M metagenome (GOLD analysis project Ga0181535, IMG submission 119774) | Peatland microbial communities from MTU Mesocosm Facility, Houghton, MI, USA - PEATcosm2014_Bin17_30_metaG | ecosystem: Environmental > Terrestrial > Soil > Wetlands > Peat | place... | reverse complement strand
GACTCGGAAAGCTGATTGTCAGGCCCGAGTCGTCGCACTTTCGATGATGATTTTCATGCTTCTATCAGCAATCTGGCGATAGCGTGTTTGATCATGCACTACTTGGATCAGCGTAGTCCCGGCGACCTCTGGCCTAACAATGACGCAGCCCGCGCTCCTCCGCGCGGAGCAAAGGTGTTCCTGGTTCGGATGCCAACATTGTCTCGATTTGGCCCGCCGGCACTGGCTTAGAAAAGAAGTAGCCTTGCCCGAATCTGCAGCCCATTTGATCAAGTGAACGCAGTTGCTCAATCCCTTCGATACCTTCTGCGACGACCTCCATATTGAGCCCTTTGGCCATCATCACAATTGATCGCACAAGTTCGATCGAGTCCCGGTTGTCGGCGCTCATGTCACGCACAAATGACTGATCCATCTTCAGCATGTCAAAAGGAAGCTTTGCAAGGTGCTGGAGACTTGAATATCCAGTGCCAAAGTCGTCAATCTTAAGACCGATTCGAAGGCTCTTGAGCTCTTCGAGCATCTTCTTTGTTTCCGTCATTTCTTGGACGAACATTGATTCCGTGAGCTCAAGATGAAGACATTCTGGCGGGAGACCCGTCGCTTCGAGTATCGCGGAAACATTTTCGATAAGTCGTGGATTCTCACACTGTCTAGCTGAGACATTGACCGCTACGTAAAAGGGTTCGAGAGCTAGGCGCTGTTGGTTCCAGGAGTGGATTTGACGGCATGCCTCACCCAGCACCCAAAGGCCTATCTGATCGATCAATCCGGTCTGTTCCGCGACAGGGATGAACACACCTGGAGAAATGAGTCCGTGCTTCGGATGGTTCCACCGAACCAACGCCTCAAAGCCTCGAATAGCGCCTGTCTCCAAAAGCACGATGGGCTGATAGTAGACTTCGAATTGGGACTCCAGAATCGCTTTACGTAAATCGTTATCAAGTTGCAGACGATTTGTCTGCTCCTGCCGCATGGAGACGTCAAAAACTGCCCACTTGCCTTGGCCTCGCGCTTTGGCCACGCACATCGCAATGTCGGCATCCCGAAGTAAGTCTTCTTCGGAGTTCGTGTCCCCCTGCGGAAACGCGATGCCGACACTAAGAGTGCAATAGAATTCCTGGCCGATCTCGTGGAATGCCGGGCGCATAATCTCAGAAACAGAGTTCGCCAGGGCCTCGGGGGGCGAAGTCGCCCCCAGGTTTTCAATGAGCACGGCGAACTCGTCTCCTCGCAACCGGGCGAGGAATGTTTCTCCATCCGGCCAAATCTCTTTAATCGAAGCATCCAGGGAGTTTCGCAACCGCCGAGCGACTGCTGCGAGCATTCGATCACCGATGGCGATGCCGAGGCTGTCATTGAACAGTTTGAAGCGGTCGAGATTAAGGAGCAGGACAGCGAAGCGCCAGTTTTCATCAGACCGGCGATGAGCCAAAGCCGTCCATAGGCGGTCCACAAACGAGACTCGATTCGGGAGCTCTGTCAACAAATCGACTGTTGCTTGATTCGTGACATCGTTTTGCGATCCAACCAGTCGATAGGCGCGTCCATCTTCATGGCGCACAGCCGCTCCATGAAGTGACATCCAGCGGTAGGTGCCGTCCTTGCCCTTGATGCGGTAATCGCACCGAAGTTCTGTTGCTGCGTTCCCGATGTGCGCCTGAATGGTCGATTTGAGCCGTTCAATGTCGGAAGGATGGACTTGCAAGAACCATTCATCGGGCTGACTCCTGAGATCCTCCGGGGCATAGCCGAGCAAGGATTGCCAGCGCGAGCAAAAGTAGACCTCATTGTGGTCAAGATCCCAATCCCACAGGGCAGCGCCGGCTCCCTCGGCGGCCAGAGCATAGCGCTCCTCGGTCGCTCGTATGGTGGTTCCTTTCCTGACGTTTGCTACCTGCGACCGGATTCTCGCCAACGCTACGTTAAAGTCGATCGGTTTGGTGATGTAGTCGTTTGCTCCAAGGTCGAGAGCTTCGGAGATCTTACTGCTCTCAGAGATAGCAGTTGCCATGATGATGGCGAGCTCAAGTGGGTCGTGGCGAAGCCTTAGAGCCTTCAACACGTCCAGGCCGCTCATGCCGGGCATCATGTAATCGAGCAATACGACGTCATAACGTGCCTCTCGCGCCATTTCAATGGCTTGGGGGCCGCTCAAGGCGAGATCGACTAGATACCCGTTACGATTGAGCTGTCGAGCGCAAAGTTCCAGATTGATTCGCTCGTCATCCACGACGAGGATTTTCGCGGAAGCCGCCATGCGTACACCCCCCCCTCGATTCGGATTAGGGGATGAACTTCGATGAGAATCTGAATCATAGCTTTCGTAGAGTTGCTCTTGCAGCGTCTCAACCCCGGCCTGGTTGACGTAGGTGAAGAGCGGGTCATTCCCCTCTATCGGCAGGTCACCCGATATGCTTCAATCCCGCACGCCATTTATTTCCACGAATCGACTGATGAGGCGCCGTGGATTTGCCGATATTAATCGGAGCGCAAAAAGGCAGTTCGTCTCCTTGCTAACCTTCCTAAGTCATTGATGAAAGGTGTGATTAGTTGGTGACCCACGATCAAGCAGGCATTCTGATTGCAAATGGGGAAGGATTGCCGCCGAAAGCCCCCGAAGTAAAAAAGACTCAGGACCTCCAGCTGATTGCTGCGATGGTCGAAAGCGCTGAAGATGCGATTGTGGCGTTTCGGCCGTCAGGCGAAATTGTCACCTGGAATCACGGCGCCGCATCGATTTTTGGCTATTCTGCCCAAGAAGCAATCGGAATTCACTTCCATTCCTTGATCTTGCCCGCGGATCAAGCGGCCGTTGGGCAACACATTCGTCACGTATCGCATGGAGGCGTCCTTCGCCTTATCCAAAGCCTGGGAGTCACTAAGAGCGGCAAGATAATTACCCTCAGCATCACATGGTGGCCGGTCAAGGAACCCGACGGTAAAATCGCCGCCATCTCGACTACGATCCGCGACGTCACAGCACTCAGAGGAGCTGAGGCTGCGCAAGCCTTGGCGGCCTCTATCATTGACTCGTCCGACGACGGAATAAGCTCCACGACGCTTGATGGAACGATCCGCAGCTGGAACCGAGCCGCGGAACGAATGTCCGGCTATACGAGCGAGGAGATTATTGGGAAAAATGTCGCCATTCTCGTACGGCCCGAACGGCTTGGAAGGTTGCCCAAGGTATTAGAAGCAATTCGCAATGGGCTGAGTATAGGGCCGATAGATGTCGTTCTTCGGGGCAAAGACGGTCGGTTAATCAACGCATCATTCTCCATCTTCCCGATTCGCAATGCTGCCGGGGAGGTGGTTGGTGCATCTGGCATCGCGCGCGACATCGCTCTACGGCTGCGAGCCGAACAGAAGCTGATCGAAAGCGAATCGCGATTCCGGAGAGTCTTCGAAAACAACGCATCAGTCATGCTGTTGATCGACCCCCTGACTGGTCGCATCAACAGCGCTAATCAAGCCGCTTCTGCTTTCTATGGTTATTCACAGGATCAGCTGGCTGGCATGTCGATTAACCAGATCAACACGCTGGCCTCGCCAACGATCGGCTCAGAGATGCAACTGGCGTTGTATCAACAGCAGAACTCCTTCTACTTTAAGCACCGGCTCGACAGTGGTGAATTACGCGATGTCGAGGTGCATTCCTCCCCCATGGATGTGGACGGGAAACAGTTGCTCTTCTCCATTGTTCAAGACGTGACTGAACGCCGGCGTGTCGAGGCCCGGCTTCAGGAAAGAGATGAGACTTTCAGGTTGCTCACGGAGAATATCCGAGAGCTCTTCTGGATGATGGATGGTGAGGGAACCAGGATGCAGTATCTTAGCCCTGCGTTCGAAGAAATCTGGGGTTTTCCACGGGAACAAGCCTATAACGATCTGAAGAAACTCAAGGACTTCATCCACCCAAGTGACAAGAAGTTAGCCGAGGAGACGTTCAAGAAGCAATTGTCAGGAGAACCAACCGACATTGAGTTTCGGGTTTCGGCTGGACTAGGAGAGAAATGGATAAGAGATCGTTGCTTCCCGATTCACGACGCGGATGGTCGCATTCTCAGGGTTGTCGGCGTTGCAGAGGACATCACAGAAGCGAAGCAGACGCGGGATGCTCTGCTAAAGAGTGAAGAACTCTTCCGTGCAACATTTGATCAAGCCGCGATCGGCATACTTCATATCTCGCTGGATGGACGGATTCAAAGATGTAACGCGCGCTTTTCCGAGATCATTGGCTACAGTCAAGAAGAGATCGTTGGTCTTACCCTCGCGGACATTTCACTTCCTGAGGACCTTCACGAGAGCCAGAGGCTCTTCCAACTCTTGATGGATGGAGCGCCGAGCACCCCCCGATGGGACAAACGCTATGTCCGCAAGGATGGGAGCCTCGCTTGGGTGCGGGTGACATCTTCCGCCTTGCGTGATGGAGATAGGCAAATACTTCACTTCATTACGATCATCGAGGACATCACTGAACGTAAAAGGGCTGAGGCCGACCTGGAGGAAGCCCAGTTGCAACGTTCCAAATTGCAAGAGGCTGTCCTTCGACTTGAATTGGAAGCCGCCCAGAAAACGAACGACCTTCATCGGCTGATTCTCGAATCTGCTGGGGAGGGCATTTACGGATTGGATAAGGATGGCTTGACCACTTTCGCCAACCCTTCCGCGAGCGCAATGCTGGGGTATCAGCCCCATGAATTAATCGGAAAATCGCAACACGCCATGATTCACCACTCCCATCCGGACGGGTCAATCTATGAAAAGGAGACCTGCCACATCTACGAAGCTTTGCATGATGGCAAGGTGCACTTTTGCGATACCGAGGTGTTTTGGAAGAAGGACGGAACAAGCTTTCCGGTAGCGTACACGAGTACGCCGATGATGCAAGACGGCAAGCCCAACGGCGCCGTGGTTGTCTTCCAGGAAATCTCAGAAAGAAAGCGCCGTGAACAGGCAGACGCAGCAAATCTCGCAAAGAGCGAGTTTCTAGCGAGCGTGAGCCACGAGATTCGAACCCCGCTCAATGGTGTGATCGGCATGACCGGACTTCTGCTGGACATGGAGTTGACCGGCGAACAGCGTCACTATGCCACTACAGTGCGCGAATGCGGAAAAACCCTGCTCGGATTGATCAATGATGTTCTCGATTTTTCAAAGATCGAAGCGAAGAAGCTAGAGCTCGAGATGCTGAACTTCGATCTTGAGTCTCTTTTCGAAGAGCTATCCACTACCCTCGCAGTTACCGCAAATGCGAAGGGGTTGGAACTCTGTTTTCTCCTAAGTCCCGAAGCGCCAATTCAAGTCGTGGGTGATCCGGCCCGGTTGCGACAGATACTTTTCAATCTGGCCGGGAATGCTGTGAAGTTCACGCAGAAGGGGGAAGTCACCGTCCGGGCAAGTGTTGAGTGGCGCAATGAATCGAACTGCCTGTTGCGGTTTGCGGTGCGCGACACCGGCATCGGCATACCTCAGGTCAAGCTCGGCGCGATCTTCGATAGGTTCACGCAGGTTGAATCGTCAACGACACGACGATTCGGCGGCACTGGTCTCGGTTTGGCGATCTCAAAGGAGCTTGCTGAGTTGATGGGGGGACAGATCGGAGTGAAGAGCCAGGAGGGCGATGGCTCGGAATTCTGGTTTACGATTCCGTTCGGTCTCGAGAGTAGTACGAAAAACACCGAGCGCACCAATTTCAGAAGTTTGACCGACGTGCGTTTGCTGATCGTCGATGACTCTTCGGTGAGTCGAGAGATGCTGAAGGGACTTAGCGCCGGATGGGGAATGCGCCCGTGCGAGGCTGACGGTGGTCTCGCTGCAATCCAGGCGCTCCAAAAAGCAAATCATGAGAATGACCCTTTTCAGATCGCGATAATCGACAAACAGATGTCGGATATGGATGGGGAGACCCTCGGCCGGACGATCAAAGCGAACGCTGCTCTGAGCAATACGAGGTTGGTCATGCTGGCGCCGCTTGGTTCACGACAAGAGAAGACATCCTGGGATGAAATTGGTTTCAGCAGCTGTGTTACCAAACCAGTACGCCGTGAAGAGCTCTTAGAGCACCTATCTCAAGCATACGAGGAGATGGGAAGCTCGAATCGCGTGTCTGTCACAGTTCCGGAGACACCACGCACACAGGCGGGGCATTGCAGGGTCCGAGAGGGCGCTCGGATTCTTCTCGTGGAGGATAATTCAATAAATCAGGAAGTTGCTTTAGGGATGCTGCAGAAGCTCGGCCTACATGCTGATGCTGTAGGAAATGGGGCTGAAGCGATCCAATCGCTCGCATCGTCTCCCTACGACCTCGTTCTGATGGACATGCGCATGCCCGTGATGGACGGCCTTGAGGCGACACGCCAGATTCGTGATCCGCAATCTGCAGTGCTCGATCACCTTGTTCCAGTCATCGCTTTGAGCGCCAATGCCATGAATTCTGACAGGGTGGAAAGCCTTGCAGCTGGCGTGGTGGACTTTGTGCCAAAGCCAGTCTCGATCGATGGCCTGCGCACCGTACTTGAACGGTGGCTCCCGATTGAAGGGGACACGACTTCGGACGTGCCGTCAACCCCATCGCAGCCACTGCCTACCGATGAGAACTTGATCGTCTTCGACCGTGCAGGTGTGTTTAATCGCATGATGGGAGACGAAGAACTTATTTCCAGTTATCTACTCTCGTTTCTCGCAGATTTTCCGGACCAGCTTGGGAGTTTGAAAAATATCATTAAGCGGAAGGATGCTTCTGCCTGCAGTCTCAAGGCTCATTCGATAAAGGGCGCTGCCGCTACTCTCGGCGCACAGATGCTTCAGCACGCAGCGGCGGCGATAGAATCTGCCGCAAATGCAGCTGATTTTCAACGAGTCGATCGGAAAATGGTTGAATTGGAGAAAGCATTCATCGACTTCACAAATGCCGTCAGAGAGGACGACTGGGTGCGATCCAATAGAGGCTAGTGGACCGCCAGTTTAGGATCCTGCCAGGGACCTCACCCTTATCAGCTTCGGGTATTGAGTTGTAGCCACGCCGTTAACCCTCATCAGTAAACAGATTCAGTTCCGCCGCGGGCCGCAGAAGCGAGGACGGCCTGCCGGATTTGAATTACACTCCAGGTGCTGTCCGAACCACATCGAGCCAAGCCAAGATAGTGACCTGTCCCATTATCCTGCCCGCGTCAGCCTGCGAGACGGCGTCGTATGCGACCGACAGGGAATGTCGCTCGTCGTGGACAGTGTGGCCGCGCCGCTAGCCGCCGAGCTGGTATTTAGAAGGGCGTCTCTCATTCCGGGCGTCAGGCGCCGGAATCGATCTCCAACCCGTAACCGATATGCTAACGTGTTCTTACACCACGGCTTGCTCAAGGGGTTCGGCGGCGCGAGGGTTCTGGTGCCAGCGAATGTGGACCGCCGGCTTCTAGCCGTGTACCGCATGAGGGCAGATGGGAATCCATGTTGCACTGAGGCACCGGACGCACTACAAATACGACAAGGCGGTTATGCTCGGTCCGCAGACCATACGACTGCGTCCTGGTCTGCACTGCCGCACGCCGATTCTCAGCTATTCGCTCCATGTCGCACCCATTGAGCACACCCTGAGCTGGCAACTCGATCCTTCCTCTAATCAGCAGGCACGCGTACTTTTCCCGAAGAAAACGAGCGAGTTCGCGGTCGAAGTGACTCTCGTCGCGGATCTATCTCCCCTCAACCCCTTCGATTTTCTGCTCGATCCCACGGCCGAGGAATATCCATTCCGATACACGCCCGACGTTGCAAGGGACCTCCATCCTTATTTGCTGATTGACCCTCCCGGACCCCTGCTTCACGCCTTCGTTGAAGACTGCCGGGACCAGCGAACCAGCACGGTGAATCTCCTTCTGCTCCTGAATCGCAAAGTACGGGATGAGATTGGCTATCTCACCCGGTTGGAACACGGGATCCAAGCGTCCGAAGAGACGCTTCAGAAGCGCTCGGGCTCATGTCGCGACTCGGCTTGGTTGCTCATCGAGTGCCTCCGGAATCTAGGAATCGCAGCACGTTTCGTCTCTGGCTACCTCATTCAGCTGGGTGGCGATGAGAAGACAGGATTGAACGGCGCCAAGAGCGGCCCGCAGTCCGACTCTGCCGATCTGCATGCATGGGCTGAGGCTTTCTTGCCAGGTGCCGGATGGATCGGATTGGACCCCACCTCAGGCCTCCTCGCCGGCGAAGGACACATCCCCCTGGCGTGCACCTCAAGTTGCGACCAAGCCGCTCCCATCTCGGGCACCGCAGAGCGGGCAAGCATCGACTTCGGTTATGAAATGTCTGTTCGCCGCCTGGACAGCCCTCGCCCGCAGGCGCAAGCAGACGCCGATGCTCAGTGGCTCCGAATACGCCAAGTGGCAGATCGCGTCGATGCCGACCTTCAGGCGCAAGATGTTCGACTGACGATGGGCGGCGAGCCGACCTACGTCGGCGTCGGCCAGCCCGAGAGCGCTCAATGGAATATCGATGCCCTCGGCGATGAAAAGCGGGCTTGCGGACTGACTCTTATTCAGGCTCTTCGTGAAAAGTTGGCGCCGGGCGGCCTTCTTCACTACGGACAGGGAAAATGGTATCCCGGTGAGCAATTGCCTCGCTGGGCCTTGAGCTGTTTCTGGCGCGCAGATGGCGTTCCGGTGTGGGAGGATGTCAAGCTTATCGCGTTAGAGAACCATGATTACGGGTTGGAGGCGTCCGACGCTCTTCGATTCATGAGGGCGCTGACGCGGCGACTGCAGGTCACAACCGAAAACATTCTTCCTGCTTTTGAGCAGGATGCGCCAAGGACCGAACCTGCGGGCCACGTTTTGCCGATTCGGCGCCGCCAACCGGATGGCGTTCTGCGCTGGTCCAGTCAATGGTGGTTTCCGAGCGAGGGAAGCATCGTTCTATCCCCCGGTGATTCTCCAATCGGCTACCGCATTCCGACCGAAGCAATGCCTTGGACTCCGCCTGACGCGCTCGAATATACGTTTGCGGATGCCCCATTCGCCGACCGTGTCAGGCTGCCCACTTCCAAGCTGCGGCGCATGGAGCTATTCGATGCGAACCCGGAGGCCGATTCATTGCCTCCCGTGGCGCGTTCACTCGATGGAGTGCGTGAACTGATTCGGCCATCCCTTTGTGTGCAGATCCGCGATGGCCGCCTTCACGTGTCGCTCCCCTATGCACCCGTCCTCGTGGATTATCTCGATCTGGTGAGCGCAATTGAAGACACCTGTCGATATTTGCAGCTGCCAGTCTGGGTTGAGGGCTATGCCCCGGCCGCCGATCCACGCCTGCGCTCGTGCAGTGTCACTCCTGACCCTGGCGTGCTGGAAATCAATATGCCACCAGCTCAAACTTGGGAAGAACTCGAGCAGATCAGCATGTTGCTCGACCACGAGGCGCGACGGAATCGATTAGTTTCTGAAAAGTTCAACTTCAACGGCAACTGCGAAGCCACGGGAGGCGGCAGCCATATCGTGATTGGCGGACTGACCACCGCCGATAGCCCCGTCCTGCGACGGCCGGATCTACTGCGCAGCATGGTTGCGTTCTGGCAGAACCACCCATCGATGTCCTATCTGTTTTCTGGAACGTACGTCGGTCCCACAAGCCAATACCCCCGCGTCGATGAAACCCGCATGGACGCCCTGTACGAACTCGATGTTTCCTTTCGCCATCTGCTGTCGACAGACTGTCCGCCTTATATGGTCGATGGACTCTTCCGAAACCTGCTTGCCGATATGACAGGCAATACGCATCGCGCCGAGTTTTGCATCGACAAGCTATTTCCCCCCGAGGGCGTCGGACTTCCACTCGGCCTTCTCGAACTGCGAGCCTTCGAAATGCAGCCCAACATGCGCATGGGCCTTTTGCAAATGTTGCTTGTCCGGGCTTTGGTTTGTGCGTTCTGGAAGGCGCCGTTCGACGGAGCACTCATCCCCTGGGGCACAATGCTTCACGACCGCTTTATGCTCCCCTATTTTGTCATGCAGGATTTCGTCGAGGTCCTTGCTCACATACGGCAATCCGGGTTCGACTTTGAAACTGAGTGGTTCGCTTCGCATTTTGAATTTCGCTTTCCGAAGCTTGGCTCGATCTCTTCGGGCGGGGTTGAGGTCGAACTGCGCCGAGCGCTGGAACCGTGGAATGTGCTGGCGGAAGAGACCGCATCGGGCCGGACAGTTCGAAACGTCGACTCCTCGGTTGAGCGGGTTCAAGTGAAAGTTTCGGGGCTAACCCCGGATCCGCGCTATATCGTGGCCTGCAATGGACGATCCGTACCTCTTCGTCCGGCCACTGAGCCAGGCGTCGCTGTTGGCGGCGTGAGATTCCGTGCACGCAAATTGTCGGCCACGATTCATCCCACGATACCAGTGCACTCGCCGCTTACGTTCACTTTGATGGATCGCCGCAACGAGCGCTCACTGGCCCAATGTGTTTACCGGATCGATCCACCTGTGGGCCGTGAATATAAGGGCCTCCCGGTGGATGCCGACGAGGCCCTGGCGCGGCGACTCGAACGCTTTGAGGTAATCGATCCAGTCGTCGCGGTGAGGATACCCGAGGACGAGGTCAACCGAATCTTCCCGGGAACTTTGGACCTGCGCATTCCTTCAACCGGCCCCCGCGTCCGTAACGAAGGTCAGGGGGCTTCGTCATGACGACTGATCTTGATCAAACTCCACTGCGCTATGGCAAAGCGTATGACGAACTCTCGGCTGACGGCGTGAATCCACGTGCTCACTGGGCGCACCTGATGGAATCACTTCGCGCCATCGGAGCCGAGGAGTTAGGCCGACGGTGCCTTCGAGCCGAGCGCCGCATCCGCGAGAATGGCATCACCTACAACATCTACAGCGATCCCCTCGGTGCAAACCGGCCGTGGGAGATTGATATTGTCCCGTTCCTGATTGCAGCCGACGAGTGGCGGTATATCGAGCAGGGAATCATCCAGCGTGCGAGACTCCTCAATCTGATTCTCGAGGATCTTTACGGATCTCAGTTACTGCTGAAAAGCGGCCATTTTCCGGCTGAACTTCTTTACGCCAATCCCGCATTCCTGCGGCCGATGGTGGGCGTGCGCGTTCCTTCGCACTCCTATCTGCACATGCTCGCGGTCGACCTTGCCCGCTCGCCCGACGGGCAATGGTGGGTCCTCTCCGATCGCACGCAGGCGCCTTCCGGCAGCGGCTACGCGCTTGAGAACCGCACCATAGTCTCCGACGTCCTGCCGAACACCTTCAGCAGCTCGAATGTCTTAAGGCTCGCGCCATTTTTCCGCGCCCAGCGCGATGCGCTCACCTCCCTGGCTGAATCCAGCAATCCGCGTATCGTGCTGCTGACCCCAGGTCCCCACAATGAAACCTACTTTGAGCAATCCTACCTCGCACGATACCTTGGTTTCACTCTGGTGGAGGGGGCGGACCTCACGGTTCGCGATCGATGCGTCTTTCTTAAAACCGTGGATGGGCTGGAGCGAGTTGACGTGATCCTGCGAAGGGTCGACGACAGCTTCTGCGATCCGCTGGAACTGCGCAGTGATTCTCTTCTTGGCGTGCCCGGCCTCGTCGACGCCGTCGTAGCCGGAAACGTGAAGGTCGCCAATGCTCTGGGCAGCGGAGTGATCGAGACAGCTGCCATCATGCCGTTTCTTCCTGGACTTTCAAGGCACATGACGGGAGAAAGTCTCAAGCTTCCGTCCGTGGCGACCTGGTGGTGCGGACAGTCGTATGCATTTGACTGGGTGATCAGGCATGTAGATTCGGTTGTCCTCAAGCCGGCGTTTCCATCCCGCGGAATGGAGCCCGTGTTTGGCGCAAATCTTGAGCAAGCGGAAAGGAGAAAGCTTACAGAGCAACTGAAGGCGTTTCCACACGAGTACGTAGCTCAGGAGCAGATCGCCTTATCCAATGCCCCGGTCTGGGACAACGGACGTCTCTATTCGCGCAGCGTGGTGCTACGGGCTTACGTGATCAACACCGGCAATGGCTGGACGGCGATTCCCGGGGGACTGGTGCGCGTAGCCGAAGCCGAGGGCTCAGTCGTGTCGATGCAGCGCGGCGGACACAGCAAGGACGCATGGGTTCTGTGGGACGGCCCCGTGGACACTTTCAGTCTGTTGCACCCACGTAACCAGCCAGTTGCATTGCGTCGTGGATCTCCCAGCGTTCCGAGTAGCGTTGCCGACAAGGTTTTCTGGTTGGGAAGATACGTCGAACGCGCTGAAAGCACGGCGCGGATCGCACGGGCAATGATTTCCCGCGTACGGCGTGCCGACCCGGGAGAACTTGGGTACCTGGTCCGTCTACACGACTGCTTGAAGTCAAGGCATAGTAAGCTGCCCAAAGCCAAAAAGAGACGTCCGACTCCGCTGGAGCTCGAGCAGGAATTCCTCTCTGTGATCTCCGATGCGAAGCGGACTGACAGCTTGGCCTTCATCCTTTCAGAAGTCTCTCGCGTTGGAAACAGCGTTCGAGAGCGTCTGTCGGCCGACATGATGATCCTCATCGGCCAATTGCGCATCTCACTCGATGCGGAACGCGATACGCAGATTCCCGAGTATCCGGCAATACTCACGCGGTGCCTGGAGTTGCTGTCGGCTTTTTCCGGAATGGAGCGCGAAAACATCAATCGCGGTTTGGGTTGGTTGTTCTTGAGCATCGGCCGGCGACTTGAGCGTGCTATTTATCTGACGCGGTTGCTGCGCCAGATCACACATCCACTCCGTGAGCAGGAGTGGCCCCTGCTTGAATGCCTGCTCGAAGTTGGAGACAGCACGATGACCTATCGTACTCGCTACTACACCACGCTTCAGCCAGTGGCCGCGCTGGATGTCCTGATGGCCGACGAGAATAACCCGCGGTCTCTCGATTTTCAACTTGCGCATCTCGTGGCCCTCTATCAGGGACTTCCGAGGCACATGGCCGACGATCTTGAAGCGATGCGGAACGCGCTGGCGATGCTACGCCGTTTCGATCTGCGAACAATCAGCCACAGTTTGCCAGGCGACCCGGCCAGGACCACAAACTCAGAGGGTCTCGTGCAGCTCGAAACTTTCCTTGAAGGTCTGGAACGATTGCTCCCATCATGGTCAGATAACCTGTCGAGCCGCTATTTCAGCCACGCTCGCACACTCCCGATCAGCATAGGTCTATGATCTATAAAATCGTTCATCGAACGTCTTACAAATACAAATACCCCGTGTCGGTCGGCAGCCACGTTGCATGTCTCAGGCCGCGCACATTGGCGCATCATCGCCTGACGCAAAGCGAATTGCAAATCATACCGAGCCCGACCATCGTCACCGAACGAATGGATTATTTCGGCAACCACCAGTACATCTTCACCATTGAAGAGCCACACGATGAACTGGTTGTTGAGGCGCGAAGCCAAGTTGTCATCGAAGAGACTGCACGAGATCCGCATATCTGCTCTATTTCCTGGGAAGATGCGGTCAAGAGCCTGCCCGAGGATCTAAGCCCTGAGTGCCTCGATGCCTATCAATTCCGGTTTGAATCCCCGCGCATCAGGCTTCGGCCAGAGTTTGCCCGCTATGCCAAACAATCGTTCACTCCCGGCCGGCCTCTGGTTGAATCGCTGCTGGATCTGACGACACTCATTCATCGCGACTTTCGCTTCGATTCGAAAGTGACCACGGTCAGAACCCCAATAGAGGAGGTCTTTCGGAAGAAGCGAGGCGTCTGCCAGGACTTTGCCCACATCCAAATCGCTTGCCTTCGCTCAATCAATCTGCCCGCGAGATACGTAAGTGGCTATCTGCGCACCCATCCGCCTGCCGGTCAACCACGCATGGTGGGAGCCGACGCATCCCATGCGTGGGTATCCGCCTTTTGCCCAGGACTCGGATGGCTTGACGTGGATCCCACCAACGATGTCGTTCCCTCCACGGGTCATGTGACCATCGCATGGGGACGAGACTTCGGCGATGTCAGTCCTCTCCACGGCCTGATACTCGGTGGGGGAACGCATACCCTGAAAGTCGGAGTTGACCTGGAAGTCATCGAATCCTGATCGGCGTTTCAGTCTGGAATCGCAGCTTCCTCGAGCTCCGACACGACAAAGAAATTGCGCAAGTCAGCTTGCCCAAACGAGGTCGTCATGGCGACATCAGCTGCGTCGCGGCCCGTGGCCATTAGAATCCGCCCCAGCCTCGGTTGATTATTGCGAGCATCAAAGACCCACCATCTGTCCTCGAGATATGCCTCGAACCAGGCGCTGAAATCCATTGGCAGACGTACAGGCACTCCAATGTCTCCCAGGTAACCTGTTGCATAGCGCGCCGGAATATTGAGAGCTCTGCAAAACGTGATGGCAAGATGCTGATAATCGCGACACACGCCGACACCTTCCGAGTAAACATCGAAGGCGGTCTTCGTCGGTCGAGCCTGCTGATAGTCGAACGAAACTCGATTGTGCACCCAATCGCAGACAGCCTGCACCCGCGTCCACCCTGGGTGCACACTCCCAAAGAGCTCACTGGCAGTGTTTGAAAGCAGATCCACTTCGCAATACCGGCTATTCAGCAGATACATGAGCACTTCATTCGGCAATTCGCCAACCGGGGCCTCCCGAGCAGACAAGTTCATTTCATCCGGCTCGTCCGACTGCAGAACCAGCGTTGAACCGGAAAGCCGCAGCAGTCCTGGAGGAGCAACGAACCGCGAGCAGCGATTGCCAAAGCTGTCAATATATTGGGTAACCTTGAGCTCCGGTTCCGTTTCCAGTTCGTCTGGCTCCTGAAGATCGCTTGCACGCGAAGGATGGACGCTGAGCAGCGCAACCATGGCGACACTGGTTGGGACTTGGAACTGGATGTCATACCCAAGCCGAATCAACATTTTGAGCCTCGCGTCTTAACAAAACTAAGCGGTCTTCAACAGATAGGAATGTAGGAATGGGAAATGAACATCTCTATCATCTCATTAACTTGGATGCTTGAAACCAGAAGGCACCGCGAACTCGAGAAGCGCACCGGATCGCTCGATTACATTCGGAACGTTTCTAGGAATGCCCCATCCGCTTGCGTTTATGGGCGATCGCAACTTGATCATGCTGCGCTTTCGCTCCAATTGCAGTCTGGGCAGATGCGCTTCCTCTTCCCAGTGTTGCCATGACGGCAGCGCTTCCCAGCCCAGCGAGGAATTCGCGGCGGCCTGGCTCAAGCGGTGACCCTTGTTTCGTCGGATCTGCGACGAGGGGTTGGGAATGTTCTGAGTGCTCGTTGTTCATGGCTGACATTGCGCTCCTGCATTACGTTGCGAGGTTGCTGTGGATCGTCGACGGAACTCAGCAGCGTGTCTGCGGTCTCAAGTTCATGGTGTGCAATCTCGACCTGTCGTTCCCAGTGGCCTGCATCTCGTCCCGATCCGACTGCGAACAGAGATCCAAGAGGGCAGGTGCACCCCGTCGGTTGGTCGTTCGGCAAGTGGCAGGGGATCCAGACGACTCTCTCCTTTGGACGATTTTCGTGATTATGTTGGTTTTGTGCCTCTGGGCTCCAACCTTCACATTGGGAGTGGCCTGATTCACTTGCTGCTTGTGGTTGCGCTGACAATTCTGGTTTTCAACCCTGGTGACGGGAAGAGGACTCACTTCTGAGCACCTGAACGCTCGGGGGCCCTTTTTCAAATAAGGCAATTAGGTAACAGAGCCCGCTTCTGGGCCTCTGCACGCGGTCTTGATGTAGTTGGTCTTCCTACATCGAGAGCTAGTGTTGGCTTTCGCGGAATCTCCAAGTCATGCCCCAGGCATAAAGCGCAACGATGATGAGAACATCGGCCGGCATGGCAAAGACGATGTAGAGAAGCGGCATGTAGAGGACTGTCTTGCGCAGGAAAACGGCTTGGAACAGCACCTGGATGGGGATAAAGAGGGTGAGATAGGCCATGGTCAGCGCAGTCAGGAAGGCTTTGCGCCAGAGACCGAAGTCAAAGATGTAATAGGTAAGGGCGAAGACTAATGGCACGATCGTGATAATCGCAATGCTCGAGAGCATCAGGCCTTGAAGATAGCTATCGGGTGTATGGGGAAACTGCGCGGGCCAGATTGCAAAATAGACGCAGGCTGTGGCATGGATCAGCAGGATGCCGCGCGAGAGATAGATTATCGGGACCAGATGCTTCGGCAAGAAGTAAGTCGAGGCGAATGCTCCAACAGTGATCAAACAGTTCCAGAACCAGGTGCGAAACTCCGGCAGCAACGGGGTCATGCGCAGGCATGGGACGGCGATTTTCACGAATCCGCTCTGCCAGACGACGAGGTCAAGGCGGGCATCGAGATGAAGAGCCTGAAGGCCGCGGGCGAGCAACAGCTGCCAGACAGCGCACACGTAGGGAAGAATCATCAACCAGAGGGCGGAGAAGAACACAAACAACACGCCTGCGACGACAAGGTTCATCCGGCCGAGACGAAAGTGGACAAGGGCACGATGCATCGCGATCGAGCCGCCGCGATGGCCACGCAGGCGATCCTGATCGAGACGCTTCAGCTCAGTCGTCAACTCGTGCGTCGAATTCTTCACTTAGAAATCCTTGAAGAGGCCCAACGTGGGGCCGCCACGCGAATAGTAGGGGTTGTGGTAGAAGTCGCCAACCAGATTGAATCCCCAGTTCGTACCGATCCATTTTCTCCACGTCCCAGTCAGGTCCTGGCTCTCGAATTTGGCGAGGGTCGAGGTGGGACCTACCAACTGATAGCCTTCTTCGCCCAGTCCCACGCGCAGCGTTACATAGTGATGTTTGTTCGTTCCCTGAGTCACGGCAACGAATCCCGAAGGCGCAAATACGGCTCCCGGATTGCTCACCCCCAGGTACAGTCCTTGCTCCACGATCCACGGTTTCGTGAAGTAATACGTGTTGCCCAGATAAGCGTAGTGATTGCGATGGACGTCTTTGGCAGCGTAGTAGCCGTAACCGACGGTTGTAATCAACTGTTTGTGGGCAAGCAGCTTACGATTGAGGAACGCGTCGGTGCGGAAACGCGGCCAGAAGAATCCCTGCACACTGGAGCCAAAGGTCACCGCAGCGTACCAATTAGAAGAGAACGTGTGCGCGTCTCCTGCGGCCAGATACACGCCTTTATCCCCGAACTCGCGCTGACCGCTGACTTCTCCATTCGAAACATTGTTGCCGCGTTGAAACACCGTACGCGCATAACCCCCAGCCCATGAACCATAGTTGTCGGTCAATTGCAGATAGTTGGCGCCGCTCTCCACATAGTTGGTGAGCAGCTTTGGAGATTCCTCCGTTGCGGCGGGCTCTGGCGCGGCTTGCGGACCTTCATTGGCAGCCGATGTCTGAGCCTGCAGGTTGTCCTGGGCCGCCGAGGACGTAGCCAGGGCGAAGAAGAGCAACAGCAGATGCCAACATGAGAGCGACTTGGGGGTGGAGTTTTTCATGGTGTATGTAACCGTGCGTTGAACTCAAGCTTTTGGCCGGCACCCGCCACAACGGTCCACGCGTCTCCGTCCCGGGTCACATGCGCCACACCCTTGACGACGGCGGGCTGGTCGAAGCGCGCAGCGGGAAGACGCCACGTCATGTGCGCGAGGCTGGTGGGGTGGCTTGCACGAATGATCACGAGCCCGGAAGTCTCTGAAGCAGTCCATGCCACCTGCTTGCGAGAATCCAGGAACTGGGCGAGGCCCGACATGGTGTACCAACGAAAACTGCCATCGCTGCTCAATTGCGCAGTCCTGTTCATCCACTGGTCGATGATGTTGTGGTAGGGGAGAATACCCGGTGGATGGAAGTAGATCAGGCGCGCCGTGTGATGGCTCGCGGTGAATCCGGCCATTCCGTCGAGCCATTGCAGGATCTCAGAAGGTTGGAATCCAAATCCTGGCATCTCTTCAAACGCCGCAGCGGGGCCGAGGTGCGCAATGGGAAATGCCCAGATATTTCTCCCCGGACGAACCCCCTCGCGGTAGCCTTGCGTAGGCCCCATGCCGGTGTCGCCTGTGAAGTAGTAAGCCAGAAATCCGTTTGCATCGAGCCACTTTGTGACCCACACGGGCTGATCGCCGCTGGGCGACGAGTATTCCGTTACCGGCCGATGGGTTACCCGCTCGAGGGCCTGATTGTTCTTTTCGATGAAGGGAAGCATCTGCTCCGGGGGATCCTTGTCGACGTGGGCGGCGAAGTAGTCGTGGACCCAGCCGCCATGACTGCCGATGGTGTCGCCTGCCGCAAGATACTCGAGAATGCGTGCCTGGCTGGACGGATTGTGATCGACGTTGAATCCAAGACCGTCGCCGATGGTATGCCCGTCAGGCCCCGCCGTGATGTGAATGGAATAGGGTCCCTGCTTCAGCAGGCTCCACGATTCCAACTCCTGTAGAGGCTTGATCGCTGCGTTGGAGTCGACGTGCCAATTCAATATGATCCCACCGATGCCGTCCGGCACCGAGGCCAGGGAGGGCGAGCCCAGCATATGCTGCGCGAAATACTCGAGGAAAGCGTGGAGCAGCAGACCGTCGGTGTTGGACTTAAGGTAGGCAAGAGGCAGGTTGATGAAGAGCACCGACCCTTTGCCGAAGACGCGTTCGCCCGCTGCCACGCCGGCCTTGGAATGGAGGATGACCTTGCCCTGATACATTCCCGACGTGACAAAGCTTGGATAATCCAATTCCGGGACTCGGTAGCGCACCAGTGTCGCGTCGGATTGGGGGGCTGAACTCGAGCTCGTCCCCACAGGGGTCGCGAATGGATAGTATTTGCCCGGCGGAATGTCCAGCTGCGCGAACGATTCGATGGCCCCGGTTACCGGACTCCAGGCAATGGTGCCGCTGCGCAGTGTGTCGTAGAGGGCATAGTCGATGCCGGCGAGTCCGGAGAACCGTGACTTGGCCGAAGAGTAGCTCCCCTGCGGCGAGAGGGTACCGGCATCGTAGACGAGCATGAGCTTCCCGCCGTTTGCGACGTAGTTTTGAATGGACTCGATGAAGTTGTCGTTTGCTCTTTTATGAATGCCATCAGGCAAGATGATTCCGGCACAGCGCCGCGCGGAAAACAGTGGGCGCACAAACTCGGAGTCGTGGACCGCCATGACATGCACGCCTTCTTCGCTTGCCGCGTCGAGCCACAGACTGACCTGCGGATCATTTAGCGGCAGATCGTCGGGAAGCAAGAGTAATATCTCGTCCGCAGTGGGCACTCCACGATTCCATCGCGTCCACGCGACTGCGAGCGCCACTAGAGCAAAGAGCGCCACGGCGGCCAGAATCCGAAGCCTCTTCATGTGCTCTCGACCACCTGGCCCTGCTCTCTGGCCCATATTGTGCCGAAGACCACGGCGTTCTCTGCGATCTCAATCCTCGGAGCGCTTACGGTTGTCGGAGCTTTGGGGGAGCCGATCTGTGCTCCTTCTCCGATGAAGATCGCGTGTTCGGCGATAACCGGTCCACGCAGGCGGCAGTTGGGACCGATTTTCAGCGCCGCCGAGCTGATCAGGCTGCCTTGCGCAATGACTCCGGGCTCGAGAACGACGTTCTTTTGCGCTTTTGTGTTCCCCAGGATGCGCGCCCCTGCGCCTATGTACAGCTCCCCGCGGACGACGAGATGCTTCACAAAGACCTCGCGCGCAGCGATGCGGAAATCTCCCTCGTGCAGAACGCGCTCCAGAATCTCGTTCGGAGTGGTCCAAGTTGTGTCTTCAGGAGATTCCGCAGATCCGCCATCGCCGTGATCACCCGTCGCGATGCGCGGCGCATTCAAACGCGTAAAGCTACAGCCTGGATGGAGGAGGATCGATCGGTCCGATGACACGCGGCCGTAGAGGCGGCAGTGGGGAGCACAGTCGATTGCGCCAACCGCATGCACCCAGCGCATCACGATCGAATCTAGAGCGAGGTGCACATCGCCCTCTCCGAGGACCGCGCGATATTGGTCGCCTGTGCCGCCCTCGAGATTACGCCGCGCGTAAATGTCCCTTACGAAAGACGTCGCCGCAGGCAGAGCCAAATCCCCGAGTGAAACGATCGTCCTGGCGCAGATTCCGCTGTCGATTCCGAGGTCGTGGGACGCCGCATCCGGTGCGAGAACAACACACGGAATGCCGTCGGGCATGACGATGGTTGCATCAAAGCCGCTCAACGCCGCATCTTCAAGGTTTGACTGGATAGAGGCGAGGTAGTGACGAAATCCATCGGCAAAAAATCGAATGTCGCCGGCATATTGCTGAACAACATTGAGTGGAGCGTGATCGGTTTTGCGAATCAGCTCGCTGCAGGCCGGTATAAGAGGCACTGCGAGGAAAGCGAAGAACGCCAGTATAAGAGCGGATGTCGCAAGGGTCGCGCTCATTAGGCTGCCTTTCGAAAGCGCTCTGTCTTATCCCAGTGAAACTCCGCGCCCGTGATGGCATCGATAGTCTGACCAATTGCCGCCCGCGACACAGACAAGATACTGACTGCGAAGCCCAGGACAAGAAAAGGCAACAAGGCGATTCGTTTGCGGTTGCCGTCGAGGCGCACGGCCGCCGCAATCTCAAAGAAGGCTGCCAGATTGCCGATGGCGGCATAGGCGGTGAGAGAGAGCAGCACGATGACCCCGTGCAGGGGGGCAATGCCTCGATAGAAGACCGCCAGGGCAAGCATCCATCCAACCAGCGTCACCGGGGCCATAATGTAGACACCGAGCAGCAGAGTTCCATCAAGCCGCTCCCGCAGCGTGGCGCGATGCTTGCCGAACAGGAGACGCAGCGCATAGGTAACCATCGCCTGGTTGTGTCCCTTGGCCCAACGCATGATCTGCTTGATCCGGACAGGCCAGGTTTCCGGAACCTCTTCGTAACACTCGGAGCGATTCTGGTAAACCGTCTTCCAGCCGTGGAGCAGGAGACGGTAGGTGAGATCCGTATCTTCGGTGAGCGATGAGTCGTTCCAACCGCCGATTTCGCGCAACGCACTGCGGCGCACCCCAGCTACTGTGCCGCCATGCTGTGGAACCAGTCGGAGGTTCATACGCGCCTGCTGATCGACCTGGTATCCGCCGGAACGCTCGAGATCGAGCAAACGTGTGAGGAGATTGTGTCCGGAGTTGAGTGGTACGACTCGCCCCATCACACCGCCCACTTCGGGATCGAAGAACGGCGCCGCGAGCTGCCGAATCAGCCCCATGCCGGGGATATAGTCCGCATCGAAGATGAGAATGATTTCGGTCTCGACCAGCTCCATCGCGTCTTTGAGGGCTGCCGCCTTTCCGCCCTTGCCGCTCGTGCGATGAAAGGGTCGGATGCGCCCGGGGTAACGCTCGACAAATTCGTCGATAATCTCACGCGTGCGGTCCTTGGAGCGGTCGTTGACGGGGATGACGATCATCCGATCCTCTGGATAGCTGACCGTCATGAGCGCACTGAGGATATTGGCAATGACCTTCTCTTCGTTGTGGGCAGCGACGAGAATCGTCACTGGCGGCCAATCGGCGGTATCGACGTCAATATAGGGATGGCGCTGGAACCCGAAGAGCCGATTGAGCGTGAACCAATAGTGCCGCGCAGTGTATACGCAGATCAGCGCGACAATGAAGTAGAGGCAATAAACCATAGCCTAAGCCGCCTTCCGGCTTGCGGGAAGCTAATCTCTGCCGGCGGCCACTGCGCCGAGCGCCGTCGCCACGCAGTCTGTTTTGCGTCTGCGCCGGATCGGCGGGGGAGGCAGTTTGAACTGTTGGTCTGGCTCGAGGAGCGGGGTCTTGTGCGCATGCCACCGCGCAATCGCCTCGACGATACGTTCGGAACCGTGACCGTCTCCGTAGGGGTTCTTGCCTTCTGACATGTCGAGGTAGGCATCGGTGTCGGTCAGCAGCCGGTGGGCCTCGGTAACGATGGCTTCTCGCGCCATACCGATGATCTTGGCCATGCCGAATTGCGACGCTTCGGGGCGCTCGGTCACTTTGCGGAGCACAAGGACTGGCTTACCGAAGGTCGGTGCCTCTTCCTGGATGCCCCCCGAGTCGGTCAGCACGAGGAAGCACTTACGTAAAAGACTCACGAAGGTTCCGTATTCGAGCGGCTCGGTAAGGTGGATCCGATCGCACCCCTTGAGCAGCGCGTTCACGGTGCTGCGGACGTTGGGGTTCAGATGCACCGGATAGATGACACGCACATCCTTGTGCTCGTCGACCAGGTCCTTCAACGCAAGGCACATCTGCTCCTGATCGGTGCCCCAGGATTCGCGGCGATGCGAAGTGACCAGAATGAGCCGCGACCCATCTCGCGGAATACCTGCGAGCGGGGTGCCCGCCCACGACTGCTCGGGCAACTGCCCGAGAGCACGCAAGGTATCGATCACAGTATTGCCCGTGACGACGATCTTCTCCTGGGGAACTCCTTCTGCGAGCAGATTGTCACGCGACTGTGCCGTGGGAGCGAAATGAATTTCGGTCATGACGGAGACCATGCGGCGATTCACTTCCTCAGGAAACGGGTTGTAAATGTCGCCGCTGCGCAGACCCGCTTCAATATGACCCACCGGAATCTTGCAATAGAACGCCGCGAGCGCCGAAGCAAAGGCGGTAGTCGTGTCTCCCTGCACAAGAACCATATTCGGTTCGAATCGGTGGCAGGCATTCTCGACGGTATCGAGCACACGGCAGGTAAGCGAATTGAGCGTCTGGTTGGGACGCATCACGTCGAGATCGAAATCGGGCTTGATCTGGAAAAGCTTCAGCGCGTGGTCCAGCATCGTACGATGCTGCCCGGTGTGAACAACTGCGATTTCAAATTCCTCCGGACGGCGACGCAGCTCCTGAATCACTAAGGCGAGCTTGATTGCTTCGGGCCGGGTTCCTAACACTGCGATAACACGACATTTCATAGAGTACCTTGAGCCTTATAGTCAGAATTGGAGAGGACATAAATTCGGCTTCCGCGAACATAACTTCACAAGAAGCTCTAGTGTCTGATTGTAGGTACGAATCACACAACCTTACACATTTGGAATGATGACGATAAGACCAAAAGTAACGGCTGCGCCGCATTGCCACCCGTGAGCTCGCCAACTGCGCGCTCCACTGGCTTCAACTTTCTTGCGATCGTCGTTACAGGGGCACTCATGGCCTCGAAATAGCCTCGATGTTCACCATGCAGACGTTCCACCCCGAGACGGATCTCTGAGGCCAGGAACCAAAGCCAAAGCAGCAATCGCAATCGGATGGCGGCCGACCCGTCCCTAACTCAGATGGTGTTGCTTCTGGTTTGACGGTAACGATTCATTTCAACGAGCGATCTAGTTCGCGTAATTCTTCAAGCTTGGGTTGCAGAGTGAACGGAAGGCTAGGTTTGGCAGTCGTGTTACATGGGCAAGCGCATCGGCCGCGGCGATGGTGAACCGGCACTGAGTACCCGCCAGGGAAGCGGCCGCTCTTTCGGTGAACCCGGTCCTCTATTGTGCCCGGCAGTGATGAACACCATGGGACACGGGATGCGAAGAGCGCCGTAGTCAACCCGAATCCAGACGTCGATATTGTTCGCGATCCATTGAAGGTACGGCACATCACACGGCAGAATCTGGCTTCGGGCATGCTGACTCTGGCAATCTGGGGCGGCAAGCCGGCTCGGTCGGTGACCAATTGTCCGCTCGCTGCAAATCTATTCTCAACCCACAGTCCAACCCACACCTAATGCTGTCTTCTACGACTTCCGCGTCCTTAGGCAATCCACGTGGTGTTGTAAGTCATTGAAAAATTAATGGTTGGTCGCTGTAACGGCAGACGTCGGGGGCTCGGGCACCGTCGTCCCCGCCACCCCGGAAAGACTGAATCGACAGAGCCCCTGGATGGGAGCCAAGAGTGGCTTGCCCTGGTCGCGCGGTGCTGCCCTCCTTGCCCTGGAACGAGAGACAGCACGAGAGGGGGCTGGGCGCACGGCATGATCGCCGCGACCGAGCCCCAACTTGTGCTGATCCTGGGTAGCCTCTAGCGGCTTGCAGCCTGCGCTTGGCCAAAGTAGCGTGCCATCGCGCGAAGGAAAGGCTCAGCGGCTGCAGGAGGAGCTACGGACCCGTGGAGAATCTGGTTAAACGTGTGGGTTCCACCGTAGATCTCATCGGTGTCTTCGCGGTTCTGGCTCACCGAGATACCATTCAGATCGATCCCGGCGAAAACGCCGCGGCTTCGCGACCAGGTCAGCAACTCTGCGCGCATACTCAAGTCGGTTGCGGCCTGCGCATCGCGTCCCACCGGCCCAGCGGCTGCCGACGCGTCGCCGCCGATCTTGAACTTGTCATGCAGCAAATCCTGGAAGCCTTTGTCGTTCACGGCGACCAGGATCAGATCCGTGCCTTGGCCACCCAACTGGAATCCGACCGATCCGCCTGCCAATCGAATAAAGACCGGCGCACTCCACCCCGTGCCTGTGCGGCAGGTGACCACGCCCTGGCCGTACTCGGCGCCAAGAATGAAAGCGCCCTTGACCATGCCGGGCACCACTCCCACGCAGACGGCTTTTTGCGCGATCCCGTCGGGAACAGCCTTGTCCGGAATCGACATAATTTGGTCGATCGTCGTCTTGGCTGAATTCAATCGCGCATCGAGCTTGCTCGCATCGTCAGCCGCATGAGCCGAAATCGTAGCACTGGTCATCAGAGCCAAAACACACAGCAGCTTATTCATTACAATCCTCCTTGCAAGTGGGGAGAATGCAGCTTGCCCACGGCACAAGTGGGCGCGGGTGCGCTGCCACTCCTCTGTCCTTCCGATGCGGTTCAGCGGCCAGGAGTTGACTTGTGTTAGGAAAAGGGGCGCGTTTATTCGCCGATTGCAGAGTGAGAAATCGCTCTAGTGTTCGCTGCTTTGCAAGGATATGGCGGAGAGGGGGAGATTCGTTCAAAGCCCTTTTCACTATGCACTGAAAACAAAGCCGATAATCACAAATCGCCGCTGTTGACGCGGGTGTAGCGGCTCTCGCCGATTCAATCAGTATAAGCACCTTTTAGCCGCAGAAGGCCGTGAAGCAGATAAAAATGGTAACAAAGTGTCACACGGATTGGCGGTTGCGTTTGGCAAGTTTTCTTGGCCCATCTGCGGCAATTAACTTTGGCCCAGTTGTGAGGGTATTGGGTACGCCTCGTGGATGGAGATGCGCTGGGCTTCGGGCTGAAGCGTAGCGGAAGCCCGAAGCCCAGCGCGGGCAGCGATCAGCCACCTCACGGTTTACCCTCCAACCAGATCTGGCCAAGCCGCTCGATAAGGTCGTTGCGCATCTGTTTGTACTTTGCGCTTTTCTGGCCCTTCAAGGCAACGATCTGTGTCCGTTCCAACATCACAGATAATTCGGGGTCGGATTTCTCGCTGTTCTTCAAGTAGCGATGGACGAGCCATGCCTCCTTGATGAATTGCGCTGCAAATTCAGGCAAATCGCTGAGTGTGCTCAGCTTATGATCCCAAAGCAAATATCCCGCCATAGCGCCCAGAGCCGTTCTGGGTTGTTCCGGATCGATGGGAAAGGACCACTTCTCGCTCCATGGCATCACTTCGCGTGTCGACATGGGCCGTGCGATTCCGTACCCCTGGCCGTGATCTGCGCCCAGAATTGTAGCGGCCTCGATCAATCCTTCATCCTCGAGACCCTCAACGGTCACTTGGGCACCGAACCCTTGAGCCAGAAGTGTCAGATGGTAGATGAACTCCAAGGCTCGGACTGGCCTCTTGAGCGTGCCGCGCACCAGCGCCTGATCGATCTTCACCCGATCACACGGAAGGCGATCCATTCGCGTCAGAGAGCTGTGTCCTGAGCCCAGGTCATCCTGCGCAATCCGGATGCCTGCTTGTTGAAACTCCGCAATGCGAGCGTCCCTCTTGGCGATGTCAAGGGACTCTTTCGTCTCCAGAACCTCCAATTCGAGCGCGGTTGAAGGGACTCCCCAGCGGGACAGGATCTCGAAAACGCTGTCTCGATAGGCGTCCTGTGTGAGTCCATCGGGAGGAAGATTGATCGACACGAGCAGGTCAAATGGAGGATTTTGCTCGATCCACCTTCGGGCGTCTCCGCAAACCTGCTCCAGACCGAGCTGAAACAGGCGCAGCAAACCGGCACTACCAAATGCCGGCAGAAAGGCCGCTGGTGCAATTAAATTTCCCCCCTTGTTGCGTAGCCGCGCCAGAGCCTCCAGGCTATCGAGCTTTCCGGTGTGCAGGTCGATGATGGGCTGATAGAGCATTTCTACCGCACCTTCTTCGAGAAGTTGCCGATAAGAGGTGCGCAGGTTCGTGGGAATGACGACGTTTTGCTCTAGTCGTTTGATCGCGGGGCTCATGGTTTGTTGTATGTGCCGAAGCATGACGATCCGGTTGGCTGCACTGAAAAACCCAGGCCATCCGCTGTAGAGGTTTACAACCGCAAACGGTTGCCCCGACTCGTCGAGCAGAGGGACGGCAACGGACGAGCGAAATCCACGGTCTTCGGCTTCGTCGCGCCAGAGTTGGACGGCTGCTTCGAAGTGAAACGAGTCATTGAACTGGATTTGACCTGAGCGCCATGCGCATCCGGCCGGGCCGTTTCCGGCACTTGACGTTGACTCGGTCTCGAACGATGGAACGCGCTTCAGCCGCAGGGATTCGGCGTAGCGTGGACCTTCTTTGCCACCTTCGGCTTCGATTCGCATGACCCCGTGGGCATCGGGCCGCGCGAACAGGCACCCCAGGATTCCCTCGAAATCTCCCAATACCTGCAAACTATGCCCCAACAAGTCGGCGAGATTGCTGGACTTCTGAGTGACCTCATCCAGGGCGGCTTGCAGCGACCCGATTCTGAGTTCAAATTGGGTGTGGCTCGCGATCTGCGCTTCGATGTCAAGCTGCAATCGCTGGGAGAGCGCCCCTCTGAGTTCCTCAGTTTGCTCGGTATCCATATCCGCGGCACGGAGAATCTCTTCAAGCTTGCCGTGATAGAGATGATAGGCCTCCACGAGCATGGGAACAGTGACGCCGACCATTTCATGAACCCAACCCACATGGAGCGCTCTCTCGTACTGCACTTGCGGAGTTACGCCGCCGGACAGAAGTAAAAGAAGGTGCTGGAACTGTCTGAATTTGAGGCGTTCCAATTCGTCGGGAGTCAATCGGGACAGGATTGTGGCGCTTCCAGGTCGATTGCTTAGTTGGGTATAGAACGAGGCGACAGATTCTTGGATTTTCTCGTCCGGGGTTCGCTCCATGAGTTGGCGAAGCAACTCATCAATACGTCCGCTATAGGACATAGCGAAGTCTATGAAATAGGCGGAGGATGGGCCTACTTCCTTCGAAATGGGCCTTCTTGATGTCATTCTTAGAGCAGCTCGGCGGGTGCGCCAGGAATGAACGAAAATGATATGGCCCTACCCAGTCGAATTGCGAGCACTATACGCTCTAATGCAGTCGATAAACATAGAAATCGACCGGACCGCCTCGCAGCCTTTTGACCGACCAGGATCAATCGGACTGAACACAAATCCCGGGCTGGATAGGCGCTATATAGAAAGTAATAAACAGACCAACAAGACCAACAAGGGAGTTAGAGGAAGCCTGAATCTGTATACACCCGAAAGGCGTTAGGGAGTAGAATCCTCACCAAGAGCGGGCTTTCACAGCGGCCCGCAGTTTTCCTGGAACAGAGCGTCGCATGAGCAGGAAAGCTAATCTTTGCTGTGCGAACTACGGAGAACGGCATCTTCATACATATGCTGCCCTCCTTCTCTTACAGCGATTCATCGCTCCGTCGCTGCAAGGTGCCGGAGGCCGGGGAGAGAGATCAAGCTCGCCGGCCTTCAGGCCCATCCCCACAGATGCTCCGGTACGCATTACGCAGCCATCAGCTGAGCCTCAACGTTGATCGCGGCAGTGTCTTGCATGTGAGGGAGTACGTGCGAGTAGACTTCGACCGTGAATGCAACAGAGGCATGTCCTAGTTGCTCGCTCACGTTCAGCCCGCAGGTTTGGCCCTTCCTTTCTCGACGGTTCGCCGGAAGCGTAGCTGTCGGCGCCCGACGGCAAAACGATGCTGCTTCGTGACGAAGGAGGGGTGAATATTTACGCGCTCACACTCGAACGGAAATAGCCCGGCCGCGCAGGGAACTGGCCGGTGGTAGTGGTTTGGTGTACGTGCTGGATCGGTGTTGATCGACCTGCCTGTACCTTCCTCTACTCATCCGGATCAGTTGACAAAAGCGCCAACGGTGAACTAGTCCATAGCTCAGGTTACGAGCGTCGTGCTGCCTCTGTTCAGCTCGGTTGCGCTACTGCACGGTGAGCGTGACAGTCGTCGAGTGTTGCAGAGTACCGCTCGTTGCCGTGATTGTGAGGGCGTAATTCTCCGGTGTCTGTTGAGAAGACCCGCCGCCTGTTCCCGGCCCAGAGTGTGTGCCGCCACAACTACTTGTAAGCATCACAATCGTGCCGCCCATAACAAGTATCATCACGCAGATCATCTTCCGCAGATTCTGCGCATGTCTACGCAAACTACCTACGCCGAGGAGCAGCAATAGAGCCAGTGTCAATAGTGCTTTCTTGTCCCGTCGCGTTGCTTGAGGGGTCGCTTCCAAGGTGGCAGTGGATGCCGCCGTCTGGATCGTAACGATCACCGTCTGCTGTCCACCATTGGCCGCAATCGAGGCAGGCGAGAACGTCGCCGAGGCTCCGGTTGGAAGACCTGTGAGGGCGGAAGCTGACCGCTCCTGGGTAGCTCCCGAAGGTTGGCGTCACCAGCACCTTGTAGGTGGCCGCACTGCCTGCCGCTACGCTCGCCGTTGATGCACCCTGAACGCCCATCACGAACGTCAAAGGCTCGACCGTGACCGAGGTGGCCGTGGACGTGCTGGGTAGAAAGTTTGGATCACCGCTATAGGTCGCCGTAATCGCATGCGTGCTTCCAGCCGACAGCGTGCTGGTCGTGTACGTTGCCGCAAGACCCAGCAGAGGCGAGGTGCCGAGAAGGGTACCGTTGTCGAAGAAACTCACCGTTCCCGTCGGAGCGACGGAAGTCGACGAGGCAACCTGCGCCGTGAAGGTCACACCGAGTCCGGGATTGATATCCCCGCCGCTCGACGTAACTGTCGTCGTATCCGAGCCCAATCCAATCACCAGCGTTCCTGTTGCGGGAGACGACTGATAATCCGGATCGTTGATCGTAGCCGTCACCGCATAGCTGCCAGGAGCGGTCGGAGCCGTCGTGCCCCCGTTGTAGGTCAAGGCAACCACGAGGTTGGCCGGAACGGTTGTCACCATGGGATGAAGCGGAGCTCCCGTAAACGTCTGGCTCAAACCGCTGAGCGAAACCGTGGCCGACGCGAGATTCACTGTGTACCCAGCCGAAGACGAAGCAGGCTGGTAGTTAACCGTATCGGTCGGGGCGAACGCTGCGGTGATCTCATACGTTCCTTGTGTGAGGATCGACCCCAGACCCACCGTCCCCGCCGTTGTTCCATTGGAGATCGAGTAGGCAAAGGTTCCCGCCAGAGCCGTACCGTTATAGTTCGCCGTGGCATCGAGAGTCCCTGCCGTCAGGCCCGTCCCGTAGGTCTGGCTGTTGGGCGAAGGACTGAAACCGACTTGAGGCATCAGGCTGCCATAGGCCGACCCCGACACGGCAATCTGCTGCTCTACATAGCTGGGCGCCGACGCGTTCAGACTGTTGTCGGTCAGCGCGACAGTGTTCGCGATGCTGCCCCCGGTTTGAGGAACGAAATTCATCGAAACATCGCAGGACGCCCCCATGGGCACTGCCTGGCCCGAGGAGCACAGGTTTGCGTCATTTCCGTTTTCAGGAAAACTCGCTCCATAACTGGGGTTTGTTCCTGACGACGGAGCGATGAAGGTCAGATTTGCATTCCCGATATTCGCGATGCTAACGGTGATGGGACCATCAACCGCATCGGTCTGCCCCTTGACCGTCGTGGTCGCGAACGCTTCCACGCGTGGTTGATTCTGAGCCACCTTGGGGATCAGATCCTGCCCCATGTCGGAGACAAACACATCGCCGGTTGCGTCAACCGCCACCGCAACTGGATCGCTCATCGCAGCTCCGTTGATTGTGCTCAGCTGAAGCACGCTCGCGGTTCCAGTCGACGACACTTCCACGATGCGCGAATTCATGGAGTCGGCGATATAGACATCGCCAGCCGCATCGACCGCCACGCCTGCCGGCTGACTTAGAGTTAGGTTGCCCGTCGACAACACATTGGCCGCTCCACCAGCTGCGATTTTGACAACGCGACTGTTTTCCGTATCGGCAACATAGAGATCACCCGCCGCGTCCACAGCGATGGCATAGGGATAATTCAGGGTCAGACTACCCGTCTGCACCACCGACGCAACGCCCGCCGCGGTCACTTCCTCTACTTTGTTGTTCAGATCGGCGATGAACACGTTGCCGGCCGCATCGACTGCCACGCCCAGAGGATAGATGATCCCCAGACTACTGGTATCGAGTAGGCGAGGAAGGTTCGACGCGACTTTGCGGCCTTTACCTCATCCAGATATTCGATTGCGGCTTCCTCGAGATTCCGGCCAACCGAGACCGGCTCAGGTGTACCGGGTTCGGGGTTGGCCGAATCGTCAAACCCACACAGCTCTCGCTTCTTTGCAGCCGTGACAGCGGCGGATGGATCAGGCCCTACGAGCTCCCACACGCGCTTGCCGTTACGCATGTAGCGCAGGTAGTACACGCCCTCGGAATGGCGTTGAGGGACATCATCCACAAGCGCGTATAGAGGTCTAAGTTTGTTGTTTCCGGCTTTGACTGGATCGAGGAACGGATGGCTTCCGTCCGTCAGCCGGCATCTAATGTAGATGCGCACTTTCACGTGGTATCTCCCCTCGGGTTGATACCCACGTCGAGTGACGATCCCTGATTATCTACTTAGAAAAAGTGTCACACGGATGGTAACACGGTCCATAAGGTTTTTGTTTTCAATGTCTGGCGGAGAGGGGGAGATTCGAACTCCCGATAGCCTTTCGACTATGCCTGATTTCGAGTCAGGTGCATTCAACCGGGCTCTGCCACCTCTCCGTACGAGCCGCCGCGATCCGAAAAGGGCAGCGTTAGGCATTGGAAAAATCGGTTGTGCAGTTCTCAGTTTAACGGGGCGTGGCGTCAGTGGCAAATAACGCGATTGTGTGAGGTCTGTTCGTCGTTGGGGCTTGACGAACCCGACCCTGCTGCCCACTTATTAAGGATGCTCTGCCCTGGTCGGATGTATGATCCGATTTCTGCCTGTTTGCGGATGCGGGTTCCGTGAATGGCTTGGGCCCCCATGGCATCTAAGGTCTGGAGCGCACGGTTTCATGATGGAATTTCATATTTCGCGGGTCGCACGTGAGCGGTATCACTTCGAACACACTCTTTTCTCGTTCAACGGGAACGTTGTATTTGCCGACCTGGGCGCTTGCCGGTCTTTCGCGCATCGCATGAATCAGGTGCGCGAGGCGCACAAATATCCGGATCGTGCGGTACACGCAGGTCAGCTGTTCGCCATGGGGCTGATCGACGAGGCGAGTCACCTGGTCATGGCCCAGTACCGTAAGCAGTTCGACCCCGAAGTGATGAATGCTGCGTTGGACTGGTTCGGCGGGCAGGTCGGTTCCGCGCAATTCGACCGCCTCTTGCTTACCTTCGTCGAGCATTTCCCCGGTCAAAGCGTCATGCGCGGCGTCGAAACACCTCAACAATGGCTTGATCGCTCAACCGAGGGTACCCCCCATCGAGCGATCGCTTTCGAAGAGCTTCTGCTCCTTTGGGCGGCCAATCGCAACCAGGCCTTCAAGCCCTTCGAGGAACTCTTCGAAGAGAGGTCCATCGCCGAAAAGACTGTCTATCGGCAGGTTACCCGAGAACTCCCGAAATACTTTGCCACACGCCCGCTCATTCCGCTGGAAGGCTCCGGCCAGGTCAACCTCATCGATCTGTTACGCGCTCCGGCAAGCAGCGCACCTCTTTCTCTGAGCGAACAGCTCTCCCTCATTCGCCGTCTCTGGAAAAATCTCCTCGGCGACACGCTGGACCGATTCCTGATGATTGCCGGCGAAATCCTCCGCGAAGAGGAGCTCGCCGTCTGGATGCAGTTCAATCCCGATGCCGGTCGCGCCCGTGCGGCAGCGGAGGAGGCGGCGCGTCGCCGTCGCGAGCGCGGCGAACAGCAGTGGCCCTCGATTGTGAGCAAGTCTGAGGTCCCCATCTTCGGCGACCCGCACTACGAGTACGAGAAGTTCAGCGCCGATACCGCTTGGATGCCGAGCACAGTCCTCGTCGCCAAAAGCACTTATGTCTGGCTGGCGCAGCTCAGCAAACAGTACAGCCGGCACATCCGGCGCCTCGACGAAATTCCTGACGAAGAACTGGAAACTCTCGCACGCCGCGGTTTGAATTCGCTCTGGTTGATCGGCGTATGGGAACGCAGCCGAGCGTCCAAAACCATTAAGTTGCTCTGCGGCAACTCTGATGCAGTCGCCTCGGCATATTCGCTCTACGATTACCGCATCGCCGATGATCTCGGGGGAGAGCCTGCGTACATCAATCTGCGCGATCGGGCTTATCGCAAGGGCATTCGGCTCGCCAGTGATATGGTTCCCAACCATATGGGGATTGACTCGCCGTGGGTCGTCGAGCACCCCGAGTGGTTCATCTCCCGTCCGCAGCCTCCTTATCCCGCCTACAGCTTTGAGGGTCCCGATCTCTCCAGCGATGGTCGCGTCGAGATCAAAATTGAAGACCATTACTTCACGCAGACAGATGCCGCCGTTGTCTTTCGCCGCCGCGATAAATCTTCAGGCGAGACGCGCTTCATCTATCACGGCAACGATGGCACCAGCTTCCCGTGGAATGACACCGCGCAGCTCGACTACCTGAACCCCGCCGTGCGCGAGCAGGTGATTCAGACGATCCTCCACGTCGCGCGCCTGTTCCCGGTCATTCGTTTCGACGCCGCTATGACCCTGGCGAAGCGCCACTTTCATCGCCTCTGGTTTCCAGGACCCGGCTCCAGTGGCGCTATCCCTTCGCGCGCCGAGTACGCCATGGATGACGCGCAGTTCAACCAGATCATGCCTCAGGAATTCTGGCGTGAAGTTGTCGACCGCGTCGCCGCCGAGGTCCCCGGTACACTGCTTCTGGCTGAGGCGTTCTGGCTGATGGAGGGCTACTTCGTCCGTACCCTCGGTATGCACCGCGTCTACAACAGCGCATTCATGAATATGCTGCGCGACGAAGAGAACGCCAAGTATAGATCCGTCCTTAAGAACACGCTCGAGTTCGACCCCGACATCATGAAGCGCTACGTCAACTTCATGAGCAATCCCGACGAGCGCACTGCGATCGACCAGTTTGGCACCGGGGACAAATGCTTCGGCGTAGCCGTGATGATGTCGACCCTGCCGGGTCTGCCGATGTTTGGCCACGGGCAGATCGAAGGGTTCACCGAGAAGTACGGCATGGAGTACCAGCGGCCGCGCTACGATGAGACGCCGAATCACTGGCTCGTCGAACGGCACGAGCGCGAGGTCGCTCCGCTGCTCAAGAAGCGTTGGCTCTTTGCCGAAAGCAATAACTTTCTGCTGTATGACTTTTTCGAAGGCTCCGGTTCGGTGAACGAGAACGTCTATGCGTACTCAAATCAAATCGGCAACGAACGCGCCCTCGTGATTTACAACAATCGTTATGGCACGGCGCACGGCACCATCGACTACTCCGCGGCCTATGCCGATAAGGCCGCAGGTCAGTTGCGTCAACGGCGTTTGCGCGAGGGCCTTGGCATCACGTCGGATCAGGGCGTGATTCTTGCGTGGCAAGACTCACTGACGGGACTTGAGTATCTGCGGCGCGCCAACGTGCTCGCCGAGCGCGGACTCACGCTCGAACTACACGCCTATCAGGCCCACGTGTTCCTCGACTGGCGCGAGCTTCGGCCTACTGCAGACCAACCGTGGGACAGACTCTGCGATCAGCTCAATGGCCGCGGCGTTTCTAACCTTGACGATGCTCTCGTATTGCTCGAACTGGAGCCTGTGCACAGCGCCCTTCGCGCGCTACTCGATCCTCCCCTGATTCGCGAGCTTGCCGATTTTGCGGAACAGCCGCCAGCTACCGTCCCGGCAGACCGCAAATCCAGCATCGAACGCAACCAGTTCGAGGACAAGCTGTGCGTTCGTTTCGAGGTCTTCTTCCGCGCGGTGGAGTTCGCCCCACGCCACCTCACGGGCATCGAGCCTCAAAGCCGAAGCAGCGAACAACTGAGCGCCAGATTCCGCGATTGTCTACTTGCTGCGATGAGACTTCCGTCGCTGGAAGCGAGCTTTGCAACAGCTTGGCCTGTCGCGGCGCGTCGTGTTCTTCCCAGCCTAAGTCCCCGTGATAGGGCCATAGTCCTGTGGGGCCCAGTTCTGGCATGGTGCGTCCTCGAGTGCGCGGGCTCCTTCGTCGATCCGAAGAACCCGCATCGCGCCGGACTCGAACTGTTCGATCGGCTCCGTCTGCGCGAACCGCTGGCGCAGGCGTTCCACGCTCTGGGAGTCGATGGCGGCGATGAGTGGCGCGCGGCAGCCAGAGTCAAGGTTCTCACTCTGGCCAGGCTTGGTTCCGATGAATCGGGGATCGCGGAAGGCGCCGAAGCTGGACCGTTTCCAACATCGCTTTGGAGCGATCCGGACGTTCGCTGGCTGACAGGGATCCACGAGGCCGAAGGTCGTAATTACCTTGTCAGAGAACCTTTCGAGGAATTGTTATGGTGGCTTCAGCTTCCCGCGCTACTCAGATTCACAGGACGGCCAGAAGCAGATCGCGCAGCGGCTGGCGCTCTTCTCAAAAACATTTCCGATGCGATAGCTGTTGTCGAAGCGGCGGGTTATCAGGCTGAAAAGCTGTTGACCTTTGATCGTCGTAGCCGCAAGAGCGAGGGTGGCGCCAAGGGCAAAGGCGAACCCGGTGGCACGACGGGGTCTGTGAAGCCCAAGCCAGCGCAGGCTGACAAATCACTTGAATCCAGTGGACCCGAGGGGCAGCGGACGAGAATTGTAGAGGATCAGAATTAGCGTCATTCTGGCCACACATTCCAAAGGGGTTAGTGTGCGCCATTGAGGCGTAGCATCAACATGACTCCGTCAAAATAAGTGCAGATTTCCTCGGGCGCCTGTAACCCTGTAACTGGCTCATAATGCAAAAGTTGGACGGGATGTTATGCGCCGGTAGGGAGCGTACGTCCGTCGTTCCCAAACCACCTGATTTCTGGGTTGGCGTCTTCTCCGACGGCGACATCGTACCGAGGAAGGAATGTCCCTTGTTATTTACTATCTGAGTAATAACTCAAACATAATTTCCGGATGGCCCACAATCCAGGCACTACCTAGAAAAACGAGAGGTAGACTGAGGCTCTCACCTGTGGGAGGTCTTG
>Ga0181535_10001174_pt1 | contig 35386 bp, 17 predicted proteins | sample PEATcosm2014_Bin_44_FD_119774 | JGI IMG/M metagenome (GOLD analysis project Ga0181535, IMG submission 119774) | Peatland microbial communities from MTU Mesocosm Facility, Houghton, MI, USA - PEATcosm2014_Bin17_30_metaG | ecosystem: Environmental > Terrestrial > Soil > Wetlands > Peat | place... | reverse complement strand
AGCCACCTCCACACGGCTGCGACGATGGCGACGACGAACAGTAGGGACTGGATCTTCACTCATGCCTTCAGTGAATCATCTTTCAAAAGCTACGAAAAGAATGGACTTGCCCGAAGGGATACAGTTGATCTGCTACAAAATCCATACTCCAGGCTTGGTTTTGCGCGGCGGGCTTGAACCGCTCCTCACGTTGACGTGCAGCTTTGCGCTTGCCTGCCGGCTTCATCCTATTCAGTAACAGGCCTTCTCCGGTGTACAGCCGATACACCAGATACTTGCCCACGTCCCAGCCTTCGCGGTTCAACAGTACGCGGATCTTGCGGTATCCATAGCGCACTCTTGCCTGAGCGATCTCGCGGATGCGCATCCGCAACTCAGTCCGTGGATCGAGGCAGCTTCGATAGCGGTAAGTCGCTCTTGGTAAACACAACACACGGCAGGCACGCCGCTCGCTTACTTGGAAGCTTCCCACTAAACGCTCCACCATCGGTCCGCGCCGCGAAGGCTTTACCATTTTTTTGAGAGCACATCCTGCAGCATCGTCTTGTCCAGCGTCAGCTCGGCAACCAATTGCTTCAGCCGACGGGTCTCCTCCTGCAACTGTGCCATCTGACGGACTTGATCAACTTCCAGCCCGGCGTACTTGGCCTTCCAGCGATAGAACGTCTGCTCGCTGATCCCAGCCTTCCGGATTACCTCCGCTACCGGAACCCCAACCTGCGCTTGCTTCAACACTCCGATCATCTGCTCCACACTGAATCGCTTCTTCTTCATCAGCCAACCCTCCACCTTTTCAGGCACAGTTCTGGCCGAAGACTAACATCCGAGTTGGATCAAGAATAACGAGGCCGATCAGCCAACTCGCCGCGTGGCGGTGAAGATGCCTACGGGGATTCCGGTTTGATATATCCGCTGGCCTCGACATGGTCTGGGAGGCTCCCCCGGCATCCCTTCCAAATTCGCACCGATGGGACCCAATCAAATATCACCCGACAGGCTAGACTCTGACTGACATATGCATATGCCACCTCCAAAAGTGACAACCTGCCAATTCTCTATTGCAGGTGCAGGGCTTCGCACTGAATGGCCTCTCCTACATCGATTCTGCCTATGGGCCGGCCACAACTACCAATGGCAGCGACGTTGAAGGCTTCCAGGCAAAAGTCAAGATTCAGCTTCTCCCTGATTGGAAATGGCCGGGAGACCCGGCCATCGAACTGGTAGAACCTCGGGCCGCGGATCAGCTGTCTTTGTAGATTGCCAAATTACGCAAGAGCGGAAATCGAGATGAATAATCTGCGAAGTGCGCATGAAGCAATCTTAAAACGAGTACTTAAGCGACAGTTGAACAAAGCGAGCATCCGGAGTCAGCTTCTGAAAGAGGCGCGGGCTAGTAATCGTTCCTCCCGTGCTGGCAATCGTCATATCACTCGGCTGCCCTAGAGAGGGTGTGTTGAGCAGGTTGAAAATGTCGACGCGGAACTGCAGTGTGTGCTCCCGGTGCACGGTGAAGACTTTGAAGATTGACTCGCTGACGCGCTCATAGCCGGGCCCATAGACGTCGTTACGCCTACCGCCCATGAACCCGAGGACCGAGGGCAGACTGCTAACGTAATCCGGTTGCACCACTCCCGCCGCGCCATAATGCGGATCGGCAGTGCTGGTCGGGATGTAATGGCTCGGCTCGTAAGACCAGTCGTTGGGGTTCCAGGGGTTTTCAAACGAACAGGGATTGTACCAATTCTCCCGAGTACGCGTATGCGTAGCGCAGACCACCTTGATGGATGGGTCGGGACTGGTGAAGCTACCGCCAGTGGCGTAGGGGTTCTTGATTCTCACGGCTCCCGCTGCGGCGCCCCCACTGGCTAGGCTGATCCCGGTCGGATTCACAGAGAACGGGTTGCCAGTCTGAGCCGTGAAGGCGGTGTTGGTGGACCAGCCGCCGGCCACGCTGCTCAGCACACCTTTCCTGTTGAGGAACCTGCGCCCCAGGCCCAAGGGAAAATCGTACATAGCATTAAAAGTGAATCGTTGGCGCGTATCGAATGCGGAGTTGGAGTAATCCAGCCTTGTGGGGACCAGATTCGTCTGCCTGTATCCCCTATCCGAACTTGCGATCATCATCGCCGGCGCATCGTCAAGGGAGTGAGACCAGGTGTACGTGGCCAACAGGCTGTTTCCATGAGAGTATTGCTTCTCCACTTTAACTTGCAATCCGTTGTAATTACTCGCGGCCATGTGGGCGGTATATTCCGTACCGCTAAAGTCTGGCAGCGGTCGAGCGTTCTGCGCGCTGTTGCTCGGATTCTGAAGCGCGAGCGGGTTGTTCGGATCGATAAGGGTTCCCAGGTGATGGGAGGTATCGCCCACATAGCTGACCGTGGCCAGAATGCCCTTGATCAGGTTGCGCTGAATGGAAAGGTTATAGTCCTCCGTGTATGCCGTCGTGGTCTTGGCGTCTGCCCCGCGCAGCCCCAGATTAGTCACTTCGCTTGCAAGACCATTGGCCAGAATGGTTGAGAAGCCGTTGCCTATGGCAATGCCGTCGGTGGGACACGAGGTTGCCGAGCAACTCTGGGACAAGAAGGTGGAATTGTATTCAAATGGATAGTTCTGTCCCAGGTTGGGCATGTAACCGGCGCTCTCCAGACCGCCATAAAAGAGACCATACCCAGCGCGGATCACGGTGTTGGAGTTCAGCGACCAGGCGAGGCCGAGACGCGGTCCGAAATTCAACTTCTGCGCCGTAAGCAAGTGTTGGTTGTCGCTGTACTGAAGCGCAACGTTGTCCTTGGCGAGAAGATTCGGGAAGACATTTGAGGTGTGGGTAAAGATCGATTGCACATAGCTCTTGGCTTGACTTGGAATTTCGAAAACTGCCGAGCCGCTGCCACGTCCGGTCGTCGGATTAAGTGCGGACAGGCCGGTCATATGGTACGTTGCCTGGTAGCCGCCCACGTCCTTGTAAGGCTGGAAATATTCCCAGCGCATTCCCGCGTTGATGGTAACCGTCTTGGTGATGCGCCAGTCATCCTGGAAGTAGGCAGCGTCATACCAGCGTGCTTGTCCGTTGACGAACTCGCTGGAAAGAACCGCGCTGTTCTGGCTGTCCATCACAAAATCGGCCAGGGAGAAACCCGTATTGGGAGCGTTCAGATCGCTTGTGTATTCACCGTTGTACGAATATGTGCCGCGGGAAGACGGCGGAGAGAGAGTCGAGAAGCGGATGCTCAGAAAGCTCACGCCTGCTTTCAGATTGTGGTTACCGATAATTCTGGTGACATTGTCGATGAGCTCGTACACGTTCTGATCTTCGTTCGTGGGCAAGTACCCGCCGCTGCCAAAGCTGGCCATGCTCGGCGTGCCACCCAAAAACTTGATCGTTGGCGTTCCCCCGTTCAGCAGGCCACCGGGTATTCCGCCAAACCCGAGACTGCCGGCCAGGCCTGCGGTTGCGGCGTTGACCTGCAGCCTCTGAGCGCGAATATCGTTGAAGCCAACGCGGAGTTGGTTGGTCAGCGTCGGAGTAATAATGTGCGTCTCGCTGAGCACGAAACTTCCGCTCTGATTTTTGCTCACTCTCGCGCCGCCATCGAGAACGCCAAAGAGTGGGGACTGGTAAGACGGCTCATTCCAGTAACTGAATGCAATCGACATGATATCCTCGGCGCCGATGTTCCAGTCCAGCCGTGAATCCCACTGCGTCGTGTAGTCGTACGCCGGAGCGTTCAACAGATAATTGTTATAGAGCAAGCCATTGTTAGTATTGGGGGGCGGAAGCATCCTGAGTAGCGACAAGGCGGTTGCGTTCGGCACCACCCCGCTACCGCCCGAAGCGAGATTGTTTCCCGGGAATGGCTGAGGAGGCAGATTCGAATCCTGGTGATACAACTGGATCGGCGCAGACGCACCGGTGAGCGAGGGGTTCAGCAGCTCGGAGAAGTTGCCGCTGCGCTCCAGCAACGAGGGCACGGTGGTGATATCGGTTTGTTTGAATGCGATGCGATTGGCCTGCACATCCCCAAAGAAAAACAGCTTATTGCGGATCGCGGGCAAACCGAGGGCCACGCCGAATAAGTTTTGGTGATAGGGGGGCACGAAGGTCGCATTCCAGTCCCTAGCGTCGAACGCCGTATTGCGCACGTATTCCCAGACGCTACCGTGCATATCGTTGGTGCCCGACCTAAGACTGGCATTGACGATCGCGCCCGCTGCATGTCCGAACTCGGCCGAGTAATTACCGCTTTGCACACTGAATTCCGCTAGGCCATCGGGCGGGGGCTGGGCAACAAAGCTGGCGCCATTACCCAGATCTACGAGATGATTGCTGTTGTCTACGCCGTCCAGGATATAGTTATTCTGTTCCGCGCGCTGGCCGTTGGAGTTGAAGTCGCCCGTGCCTGCGCCATGCGTGCCCTGCGGAGGAGCTGCGCCGGCGGACAGTTGAGCGATATAAACCCAATTGCCGCCGCTGAGTGGAACTTTGTTGATGGATTGAGCGTTCGTCACCTGACTGATCGAGCTTTCCTGCGTCTGCATCTGGGAGGTCGTCTGCGAGGTTGAGATGGTTCGAGCTTCCGTCCCCGGCATCATAGTGACCACAACATTGAGATGCTGCTGCAAATTCAGACGCTGGTTGATCAGCGTAGTGGTTCCAAAGCCAGGCACACTGGCGATTATGCTGTAGTTGCCGATCCTAACCGGAGGGAAACTGTAGACGCCAGCACGATTTGACTTGGTTTTCAGTTCCTGGCCTGTGTCCACGCTCGTCAGGGTTATGCTCACGTTTGCTATGACGGCGCCCGACGGATCTTGAGTCACGCCCGTAATGGTGCCTTGGTCTGTTTGTCCCAGCCCCATGCGTCCCAGCCCAAACAAGACAGCAAACGCGAGTACAGTCGCAATCCACTCATGTTTATTGCGTATTAATGCCATGATCAGCTTTCCAGTTACTTCGAGTTTCGATCTAGCGTGGTGATGAAGAAGGTAGTGCACATGACGTCGTGGCTCCTGCACAGCCTGACAGATGTTCCAACAACTGTCCCAGTCGCCTGCCGCGGTGAACACTCCCGAGATTCCATCTCACATTTCATTTCCTATCCGCTCACCCGCCAGAACATCCGGCGACGATCCCACGATTCCCTACCCCTAACCAGACAGAACTTCCTCACGCCAGACACTCGGTCATCCATCTTAAGTTCAACCTAAGTGCCAGATTTGCGGCAGAATGCAATTCATCTCTACCGAGGCGCCACAAGGCCGCACTTGTGGGTTATTGATAGTTCCCCTTACGGCTTAGCGTATGCCTATGGCGCAGTTTCTCTAACTGAGGTCAATGGGGCATCTCTGTGCCCCATTTAAAGTTGGGCTTAGGCCCCATCTCAAAAACAAGACTGCCACCCGAAGTCATATCGCTTTGCCTGAAACTCGGCACATTTAGCGGCTTTCCATTTAATGTTGCCGACTGAATATACTTGTTTGTATCTGATACATTATTCGCCCTAATTATGAATATGCCTGGATTTACCCCTTCGAGCTTAATCGTCACCTTCGGAAAAAGAGGACTTCCTATCTCGTAATACTCGCTTGCGCGGTCTACCTGGATGTATCCAAGCGCGCTAGTAACATACCACCCCTCCAGATCGCCAAAGTCGTCCATGCCGCATAGACCCGCTGGAATTGGAAGGTAAAGAACCTTCTGAATTCTACGAACGAGTGCTTGCGTCTTCCACGGTTGACCGGCATAGTTGTATAAATATGGAATGTGACGATATTGCTCATTTCCATGAAAATACAGGCCAACAACTCCGGTGAGGTCGCGTAGAGGCACCTTTGGGTCATAACTGGAGTTAAAGAAGGCGTCTAATCTGGCTCCGAACTTATCAGGTCCGCCGAGCAGACCGATAAGGCCCTTTATATCTCCTGTGTTAAACCAAAGGTAGTTCCAAGGATTGCCTTCGCGATAGATGTCTTCGGCGTGAGGTTCAATAGGATCTAGAGGTAGTATCCATGAGCCGTCAGTTCGCCGTGGCACAAAGAATCCGACTGACGGATTGAATAGTTTCATATAATCCTTCGAACGGTTAAGAAAGAACTCGGAGTCGTCGTTCTGTCCGACGATTTTAGCCATTTCAGAGAGTGCGGAATCGTCGTTCGATAATCCTATGGACCGGTTGACGTAGTCATTCACTCCAGAATTGACGGGTATATACCCATATTGCCGATACGCCGCGCCCGCCGTGCCTCCACCATTCATCGCCTGGTCACGTAACCTCTCATAGGTCGCTTTCAAATCAGTGGGATGGAATCCCATCTTGTACATTCCGACCAGCCCGGAAACATTTCCTGGCCCCCAGTATCCCCCTCCCCAGTTCCATCGCGACCTCGATACCCGTTGCGATACCCAATTCGAACCCCGAGCAAGAAGCATCCCGTTGGCATCGTACGAGGGAAACCAAGAATACATGGGCCCCGCAGCCATGCGATAGACCGCCGTGTAAAAGTTGGTTCGATCACCTTTCGAACCGCCTTCAACGACCACGTGGCTCAAGATCTTGCTCCAAAGTTCTTCGCCTTGCTGCCTGACTGTATCAAAGTCCCTACCTGCTATCTCGCTTTCCAGATTAGCTTCAGCTTCTGCCATGCTCGATCTAGAAGTACCGACCTTGACAAGGATTTGATCCCCGGGCGAAGTGTTGAAAGTCACGTAAGCACCGATAGAAGTTCCACTCTCCGACGAGGATCCCGGTGACACGACGCCGCTATTCCATGTTCCTGACGAAGAGATGTCCTTATTAAACTCCGCGCGAAAATAGACGGTTTCCTTACCGCCCGCCTGAACCCCCTCAATCGTGCGCTTGTCAATGAACTTCACCGAGGCTTCTGAAACCGCAGGACGTGAGTTCGCGAGATCTATCAGAACATTTGCCTGAGCAGCACGGGAAAAACTGTAACGATGGAAACCGCAATTTGCCGATGAGGTAATTTCGACCTTCACACCATAGGTCGTCAGGAAGACCGAGTAATATCCTGGCGACGCCTTCTCACTTAGAGCATCTTTTGCCGACCGATAACCTGAAGACGGATTAGTTCGGCTTCCGGGTCCAGTCTTTATCGGGCCGACGGTCGGCATGAATAAGAGCCGGTTTTCATCACTGTATTCCCCATTCATGTGAGTGAATCCCATGATGGTGGAGTCGTCGAAGCGGTATCCTGAACCGCGAACATGATAGACACCGTCAAAACCCGTTACCGGCCCGACGCAAAAATAGCCGTTCGGATCTGGGACCATGGCGCAGGGATTCACGGTTCCGGAATACAGCTCCTCACCGGGGGCTGGATTGTTGCCGAGGTACTCCTTGTCGATCATTGGGGCCGTACCAATTAGCGGATTTACATAATCCACTGGCCGTTGTTGTGCAATCGTCCGCGAACCGACAACGAACAAAAACACCGCGATCAGTAGGAGTTTACTTTTTAAAGCCATGTGCAGATTGGACATTTTTGCTCCTTGTTTCACGCTCACGGTCAGATGCTTCTAAACAGCACTTGTATTTTCTGTGGAGTAGCGACGATTTCAAAATGTATCAGAAGAGTACGTCCGGACTGTTCATATCGACCAGAATCGAGCGGCTTACCTTCGAGCGTTACCGACTGTGCTGCTTTAGTTAAAAGTATTCGAATTACAGCCTGTGTCTGGTTAATACCCTGTGCTTCGAAGGCAAGCCTGTGTGCGGATATACGTTGATTCGTGATCTTGGCAGAAGCCGCGAGAATGCGAGGCGTGGAAAACTTGAAATAGTTGACGTCAAGCAGAAACGCTCGTGTCCCCGGTTCGATTGCAAAATGACGGCTTTCCGTTAGATCTGGGTCAAACAGATTGATCAGATCCCCAGACACAAATACCGGATGCGTTGATTGATGCGGAATATTTCCAGGTTCCTCATCAAGACCTGCCGCAACAACGTAGGGTCCGCGCCGCAGAATCAACGTGTTGGTTTCTGTGAGTGTTAGATGGATCGCTTTGGCGGCTGATTGTAGCAGTGCAAGCACCTCATGCGCGCCCTGAGTCGAGTAACTAAGTGCGGCCGGATTCTGGAATTCGAAGAGTACGTATCCTTTCCCGACGGCATGGAGGCCCGTAGCGTTCGGCGATAGTCCGAGCGTCTGGAACAGGTGATCGCGGGGTGTATCAAATTGATTGCCATCTGAATTCCACCAGTCCTTCGCATGGTTGTAAGGGTCCTTGTCGTCATCGACAACGATGAGCGCACCACCCGCTCTTACCCATGCCGCGAGGGCGGCGTGGAACTCAGGCGAGGGCGGCTTCTGACCTTCATAGGTAAGTAGCAAGACTCTGTAGGGATTCAGAAATCCCGCTGTTGCCTTGCCATAAGTGCTCTCAATCTGGACCGGCTCGACAGGGATACCGTGCATGAGTAACGGCAGAGCCAAACCATAGAACTGTCCCAGGTTCTCATCCGACGGCTGCGGCGCAGCGCGTTGGAACATCAACGTGTCAGAAACAAATAAACCGATCCCCGGCGTCCCGGCCGACTCCCAGTGGGTAGCCGATGGAGGTTGTCGCATATCGCTCAAGGCGCGAAAAACAGTCTGCAATTCCGTCTCATAATCTTTCGGAATGAGCGTCATTTCAGGGTTCGGATTTACTTTGGATGGGTCCGTTGATGAGTGCAACGATTTTGGTCCGAAGATGCGTTCCGGCCATGGCAGTAGCTCGTAACGAGCCACTCCTGGTTGCAGTAGCGAGGCCGTGAGCGTGCTCTCCCAATTCTTGCGGTAATCAATCCATGAGTGATCAGGATTGTCTTCGATCGGATCGTTGAGATACCAGATTGGCTTCCCAGAAGAGCGGGCTATATTCTGCAGTGCTCCATATTCGAGGAAGGCTGTCTCAAACGTGCGCTCAATTTTTACCCCGTTGTATAAATTGGACGTTCGGGAAGTTTCTGTCCAGACTTGCGCGATATATCCATCCGCACCTACGTCAAGCAACGACGACTCGGGGCTTACAATCCGCCAATGCGCGTAGTTGATCAGCGAGTGTGTTGCCACGTAACAAGGAATCACGCGATCATGGCTCAACCCGTAACTCTTGACAACATCGAAGACCTGCGCGAGTGCGCGCCGGTATAGATAATACTTCAGTTTTGAGGCGCGATATTGCGCATCAGGCGAACTGTCGGGCGCCTGCCACGGCTCGTGATAAAAATCTTGCCACTCATACTTGAAGCTATCGCTCCAACCCGCGCGGGCCCAAAACTCCGGCTCTTCAAGGTAAATGGCCTCGGCTCCCGAATCGAGCGCCGCTACCACCCCCTCTGCTAGATAGCGGCCGTAAGAAATGCTGGGAGCAATGTAGGGAACCTCGCGACCGGTGTGAAGTATGAGCTTACCGCTTGCCTCCTGCTGTGTCTCGTTCCAGTGCTCCTTACCGTCGAAGTCACCGCGCAGATATGGAGCGTAGCGTCCCCAGGCCACTCCAGTCATCACGGTCACATGATAGCCGTGCTCGCGCCAAGAACGAATCCGGTCAGCTGTTGTGTCATCAATTCCATAGACGATAACAGTGTCGGCATTGACGTTCGCGCGCGGGCTCCAGGGTGCACGCGTCTGAAAAGTAAGCTGGCTGATCGGCGCCTTGGTTGCGTGGGGCGAACGAGTTTGAGGGAACGCAACGTAGGACCCCAAGAGCGATGCGGCGACGAACAAGGTGCAGAGCGTAAGTTTTCGAGGGTTCATATTTCCACCTTAAGAAATTTGGCTTGCACATCGGCGGCAGAGCCACTCTGGTGACCTATCGAATGCTGTTGAAGATTGAACTGAATTTCAGCTCAGTCTTCAAACATCGCGAACTATGTAATAACTGCTCCTGCAACCAACTGCAGGGTCCGGCGAACTCCAGTGTCTCCATCCACGGGCCCATCACAAAACTGGTTGAACGGATGTGGCTTCCAACTATCCCGGGAGGCATCCGCATTGGGATTATTGGCGGGAGGAAGGCCGGTGCCTTCAGGGTCATCCGCGTCTTCCATTTTGTAGATCACCATGTCCAGGGAGGGAATTACATACATGGCGCACCCTCCCGCTCCTGACTTGAAGTAGGCATCCCGGGGAGCACGAGGCACATGGGCGTCTGTGTTGACCTCGAACATAAGACTGTAGGGAGAATGTTGGTTAAAGGGCGATGGTTGACTTAACAGCTCCACATACTTTGCTGGCACAAGCTGCCGGTTACCCCACATGCCGTGATTCAAGAGCATGTACCCAAAACGTAAAATGTCCGTTGAACGCAGGGCAATTCCGGACTCACCAGGCGTATGAGGTAGGTCTCCTTCTGCCAAATGGGTCGCGTAACCCCAGCTACCAAAGCCCAGCCGCTTTGCCAGCCGTTGGTCTATAAACTGCTGTAATTCCATCCCCACTACACGGCGAAGAACCATCGACGCGACATGAGGATCGCGTCCGTAGAGGTATCCTTCGCCCGGCGCTGTCCACATCTTTCCGTGAACCGCACTGCTGTCTTGATTCACGATGGGGTTGTAGATCGCATCGCTGGAGTACCAGGACGGCACATCCACATTCTCACCGTGCACAATACCTGTGGAATGACCGGCCATGCGAGGAGCTCGAGAACCTTCTGGGAGAAAGTTTGCTCTGGAGATCCCGGACGTCATGGTGAGAAGATTGCCTAATCGAATGTCAGCCATGCGCGGGTCGTCTAGGGGGAATGCCTCAGGCAGGAACTCTTTTGTAAAAACCTTCTGAGCGAGTCCGTCAGGAAAGCGGTCCTTATACTCTGACAGCATGATGCCGCACGAGACGCTTGTGAACATTTTCCCCATGGAGTGCATGTTCGGGTGGCTCTCTCGGCATGCCCTACCAAAGTATCTCTCGTACACCAAATGGCCATGACGCAGAACAAGCAATCCGCCATGACGACTGCTCGATTTTACAAATTCGAAGGCGTCCTCAAGCCGGGCCTCATCCAATCCCGCCACCACGCGGGCCATAGAGCCTTGACCCGATGCTCGCCAGCCACCTTGACCGTCGGAGGGCGGAAAATATGGGGTTTCGTACGCGCCTGCTCGCGCCGCGTAATGCAGAAACGGCAACGCAACAGGGAGCGATATCACCGCTCTACGGCTTAGTGTCATGGCTGCTCTCCTCGCTAACAATTCATTGAAACGAAAAACTCAACGATCTACCGGATGTGGCGCTGCACAGAAATAGCCATGCAAGACGGCGAGCTCAAATGTCCGAGATGACATGGATTAGTCCCATCAATTCGGCTTTGACATGGAGGGAGGAGTTGCATTCGGCGAACTACCCCATTGCTTATTAGGGGCTGGGCCCATGTCGAGGACGAGGAGTCCGCCGTTTGCGATATCAGAATGACTGAACCACGGCCTGTTCCAGGGTTTGCCATTCAAGGAGGCCGACTGGATAAACTGATTCATCGCAGAATTGTTGCGGGCCACGATAACAAACGTCTTCCCATTCCCCATGTGCAAGGTAACCCGGTCAAAAATCGGACTGCCCAGAATGTAGTCGGGGCTCGAGGGATCAACCGGATAAAATCCCATGGCGCTCAATACATACCAGGATGAGGTTGACCCCTGGTCGTCCATCCCAGGAAATGCAAGGCCGGATTTGTCGCTGCCATACATTTGTCGAAGAATCTGCCGCGCCAGCGCCTGCGTCTTCCAGGGCTTTCCCGCCCAATCGTACAAGTAAGCCGCCTGCTGGTCGGGCTGATTGCCTTGCACATATTGACCGATCACTCCGGTACAATCGCGGCATATGCCTTTGGGGTTATAGGGCGTACTAAAGAACTCGTCCAGTTTGTCCGCAAACTTTTCGCGGCCACCCAGCAGATTGATCAAGCCCTGGACATCGTGCGGCACCAGCCAAAGGGTTCCCCAGCCCGAGGCTTCCTTCATCATAAAGTTGTAATAGGGCTCCCGCGGATCGAAGGGAGAGATCCATTTGCCATCCGCAGTCTTGCCCCGCATGAATCCGACGGATGGATCAAAGACGTTCCGGTAACTGAGCGATCGCTTCAGGAACATCTCATAGTCATCTTCTTTGCCAAGCTTCCTGGCGTAAAGCGCCATGGCGTGATCATCCCAACTATATTCAAGTGTGGTTGCCACGCCAGCCTTGCCATCGGCATATGGAGGGCTGGGATTGCCGTCCGGGATCATGTCGGCAATCCATCCTTTTTGCGCGTATTCGGCCAGATAACTCCTTGGACCATTGGCATCCAGGGCATTTTTACGCAGATATTCGTAGTTTGCGTTCCAATCGAAGTTCAACCCGCGCTCCCACGCACCCAGATACATCAGCACGGCATTGTCACCATGAAACGATGTGCCCATGTAGCCCGATTCGCGCGCCATGTCCAGTTGCGACCGCATGATGTCAACCATCACGTCTGGCTCAAGAAGCGTGAGCAATACAATCTGGTTACGCCCCGTATCCCAGAATGGCACCGGCCCATACCGATCGTACTCGGCAGTCGTGACGGTGCCGCGCGCGTCTGTGAATTGCTCCCCCTTCCTTGCAACCAAGCGAGGACTCGCAAAGGAGTGATACAGGCAGGAATAGAAAAGCATTTTCTCTTTTTCTGTTCCACCTTTTATCTCAATCAGGTTCAGCTTTTTAGACCACGCGGCCTCGGCAAGATTTCGCACGCGATCAAAATCCCATCCAGGATCTTCCGTCCGGAGTCTCGCTTCCGCGATGGCATAAGTGGCGCCAAAACCAATCTTCACTAACACCTGTTCGCCTTTGGTGGTAGCAAATCTCAAATAACCGCCGGCATAGCTCCCGGATGTGGCGCGTGTGTCCGGCTGCACATCCTTTTCACCTAACAGTCGTCCGCGATTCTGTGCTGGAGGAATCTGCCTGAAAGTGCCGAAGGAGCTGAAGGGCTTTGAAAACTCCGCGACAAAGTAAACGCTGCCAGATTCACCTGCACGCTGCCCTCCTTGCAGAACCTCTCCCCGCACAGTGTGGTCACCAACTATTTCGAAGTTTCCGCCAATCCTGTTCAGATCGAGCAAGATGTTTGCTTTGTCCGTGCCGGGAAACGTGAACCGATAAAGACCGGTCCAGGTGGTTGCAGTCAATTCTACCTGGGTACTGAAGTCGTCCAGATACACGGAGTAGTACCCGGGCGAAGACTTCTCACGAGCTTTGTCATAGACCGAAGCGTTGCGCGCTGGGGGAACTGTCCAGTCACCAACAACGGGCATCACCGTCGGCCCACCGGCCACTCCACTTGAAAAGCCCATAATCGTCCGATTTGGATAGAAGTACGGCCACCCGACACCCGCCACATAGGACAGGTCCAGGTTCCGGTTCATGGGATGTAGGTCAGTCGAACTTTGCGGAAGCTCCGCCCCTGGCGATGTGAAGCCTGAATAAAGCTGCTCTCCCGGAGGCGGCGCATTTCCAATTAGTTTCTGGTCGTCGAGCGGTGCGGTTCCCACCAGCCCGTTTACATAATCAACCGGCCTCTTATTTGAGGTCGAAGTGTTCTGGGCCAGCACGCTGCAGAGCGAGATGGATCCAAGCAGGAGATACGTAGCCAAGACTCTACCCAATATCCGCGAAAACATGATCAATCGACTCCTCAGATTCTGTTCTTCGTCTCTTCGCTCCGCCTGGAACTCTGAATGCGGGCTGGGGTTGCCAGATTCACCGCCCCTTCGCTGCTCCTCCCGGAGGTGCAGCGAAGGTAACGTTGCTCGCGCGGGCGTTCGGCGAAGGCAGCATGTCGTAGAGCGGGTCAGCCGGCTTCACCTGCGGGTTTTCGCCGGCAACAGAGATCGCCAGAATACGAATGTTGTCGCTCACCGGCAGCTTAATGGACTTGGCTGAGGCTGGCATATCGATCACATACCCGTAAAGATAGGAGTAAGAGTAGTCGACGTTCTGCCCTGCTGCATTGTGATGATGGCTGCAATACCAGGCCAGCTCGTCGCGCTTGATGAATCCAGGCTTCAGGCCCGTCATCTCACCGTAATGGTCGTGACTGGTGTCGGTCGAGCTCCACTGACGGGTATCCCACTGCCCGATGAAACCGCCCCAATCCTGAATGTTGAGTTCGACCTTCTTGCCGCCAACCTCGAACGTCACTTTCTGATCACCGTTTACCGCAGCGGCAAGCACATAGATGCGATTGAAATGACCGGCGGGAAGATTAATTGATTGCCCTTTGGGTACCACGGCATTGGCAGCAGTAACTTTGGCCAGTTCGAAGCGTACCCCGTTGAACTGGATTTCGGAAGGCAACATCTCAGCAGGCAGCGAGTTGCCTCGGCCGTCAAATCCGACAGTCAAGGGTGCGCCGTCGTTGCTCGCTGTTGCAACGCTATAAGGCAGTGCAACTGGGGTGGACTGCACCCTGGGAGCTGTACTGGCCGGAGCAGCCAGATGCAGTGCGAAGGTGCGCGGCTGATAAGCGCTGAAGGAGATAACCAAAGCACCGTCAACTACCGATGCCGGGCCAACCGGCTGTTCCTGCCCATTCACCTCGCGAGCGCCGGTGATTGGCGCAGCGAAAGAAACGCGCACATCGGACTGCGGCTTGCCATCGAGTTCCACCAGACGCACGACGACTTCATTGCTGAGTTCCGCTTTCTTGACTGCCATAACCCGGATGCGCGGATTGTTCACCTGGAGTAGTGAAAAGCTACGGCCCAGTGCGCCTTGGTGCTTCTCTGTGGTGAAGGAGAAGAGCGGGGCGTTCAGGCGCTGCGCCTGCCAATCGGTCTGCGCACTGCGCCAATCAGCGGAGTGCCCACTAATACCGTAGACAAATTCGTGGTGACCGATGTCTTGCGTTGCCTGATCGGGATAGCCGCCCGCAACACCTGGTGTCACAAGCAAAGTCAGGCGCAGCGTGTTATCCGTAGGCTTGTCCGACCCATTCTTGCAGTCTGTTAGTAAGGTGGCGCCAAATTTTCCGCTCATGTCTGTCAAATCAATCCACTGATGAGACGGCACTTCAAATTTCTTCGGCTCTGCAGTGGTACGCTGAATGGTTCCGATGTCCCAGTTATACGTGGCCATCTGGTTTGAAGCGACCAGCGGGAAGACTGCTTTCAGATTCGACTCGCGGGTATTCCAATCGATTACGTTACCGAACTCGACGCGCTTGCCCCCATCGCCAGCCGAGAGACTGATCGTCTGCACAAAGCGTGAGCCAGCTGTCAGGCGAGAAACCTCAACAGAGACACGCACCGGCCCGTCCTCAACCACGCGAACCGCTGCCGGCCCAGACACATAGGCACGAGGAGGCGCCTGCTCCTGATCCCAATCCATATTCCAGGCAGGCCACTGTATTGGGTTGTCATAGGAGATGGCGAGCCGGGCGGGAGCAGAAAGCAATTCTCTGCCATTCGCTTTGTCGAAGATGCTGGCAACATCGCCGTCCGCATTCAAGCGAACACGATAGTAGGCGTTCTCCAGTTCACTCTCGGAAACTCTCAGAGGCGAGGCAATGCTAACCGGCTCATCCGCTGGCCGGACATCGTAGACTGCATAGCCGACGGAGGGAAGGCTCGCTACAAAGATCACTTTGCCGCCGACGATCTGGGCCGGAACCTCTTTGCCATCGGGAGCCGTTACGCGCACTGCCTTGGGGATTCCATTCGGAAAGTCGATACTCGCCTCCACCACATCCTCGCGGGCGATGTTGAGTTGATTGAAGACAACCACCGGCGTGCCCGTGGTGTCGGTATTCAGGCTTGCAGCAATACCCTCGACAGCATTGTTCAGAACTCCTGCAAACTGATTCATGGCGATCACGTCGTCATTCCATGCAAATTGATAGGAACGGGGCGTGGCCGTTCCAGCTGCGAGGTCGTGGAAATGAGCCCCCATAGCCAGCGTCCAGGCGGCATTCATCCGCTCCAGCGGATAGGTGCGCGCACCCAGCCATTCGGCGGCAACCGACGACTTCTCCGCCGCATCCGCCAGCAGCTCTTCGTGACGAATCCAACGTTTCTGATAAGCCTGCGATGTTAGCGATCCAGCGGAGTGATTGGTCAGTTCCATTTCGCCGGTGAAGTGCGGAAGACCTGCTGCCTGCGCTGGAGTTATATCCAGGAACATCTGGTCGGCAGTCGATGAGATCACATGGACGGGCCCATCTCCCAACTGCACCACTGGACCCTGGGGCGCCGATTGGCCACGGCCAACGATCTGTCCCGGGTCAGGCAAGCTATCGGTACCCTTGGTGACTATTGCTTCCAGACGTTTGACAGAGTCTTCATTGGGGGCGCCACCAATGTCACCAGTGCCGTAGTAGTGATAATCCGTGAATACGCCTGTTACCTTGCCATTTTGCAGGACGCGCGCAGCCCAGTCGATCTGGTATCTCTGAAGGTCACGATCTTGCAGCGTCCTGACAAGTTCAGACTGCTCGGTGCGCAGGCTCCTGAGTTCCTGAAGCTCAGCTTGGCCGGGTTGCTGACCACTCTGCCGGTCCTGTTGCAGTTTCGCCTCCAGAGCGCCGATCTTGCTCTCCATCCCGGCAAGGACCGGATTGGGTGGCAAGTTTGGCAGCGGCTTGCTCAGGTCGGTGTCAATGTGGCCTCCGTACCCGCCTGGATTCAGGCCAGCAAGAACAGATTCGCCATCGGGACCAATCCAGACTCCTACGTTGAACGGCGTTCCTTCCGGCGTCTTCTCCAGGGACTGCAAGCCGCCCCCATCGGCGGAAGAGCCCCATACCAATTTCTGTGTCGAGAACCCCTTGACGCCGGAGTGCGCCAGAATCGTCGGCAATGACGAGGGAAAGCCAAAGCAATCCGGCAGCATGAATTCCGCGCTGGACTTGCCGAACTCGGCACGGAACCAATTGTTTCCATAGAGAACCTGGCGAATGATGGCCTCTGCATTTGGCGCGTTCACATCGCCTTCTTCCATCGACGAGCCAGCCGGGAACCAGCGCCCTTGCGCCACATATTTCTTCAACTTCGCATAGTCTTCCGGATAGTACTCCTTCATTAGACGGTAACGATTGGCGCCGCTGAAATTGAAGACGTAGTGCGGATACTTATCGAATAGCCTGAAGTTATCCTCCATGGTCTTGCGCAGGTACTCATCAATGACCTGGGGATATTCCCAACGCCATTCGGTGTCGAGGTGCGCGTAGCCTACCGCATAAAGAGTGGGCTGCTTGCTCAGGTCGGGCTTTGGGGCGGCTTGCGCATGGAATGCAACAGGCATCGCCAGAGTAAGCAACAGGCTAGCGTTCAACATGTTCCAAAGGCTTCGCATTTTAACTCTCCAAATCTATGTTGATATCCGGAAGACTTGTTGTCTCTTGATTGCGATGTCATTCGTGAAGAAGTCAATCACAATGTTTACAGGCGGAATTAATGTTTCCCGTTTCTGCGTTGCTCGTCAACGAAAGCCATGATCCGGCGAACGCAACAAAAACGTGATGTTCGCTTATCGCTCCGCGTGGGATGACATGGTAAAGACCAACTTGCTCCCCTTCGTAATTGCCGCGTGGGAGATGTTCCAATCGGTATGCGGCTTGCCATCCACTGTAGGCTTGGCGCAATAGAAGTTTTCAGGCCCGTTGTTGACCGCTTCGATTATCGTCTTCTTTCCACCGGGAAGATTCAGCGTGGAACGATCAAAGAGTGGTCCGCCGAGAACGTAACTCGCTTTTCCGGGGCAGAGCGGATAGAAACCGAGCGCGCTGAGCACATACCACGCAGCCATCGAACCGGTATCTTCATCTCCGGTGTAGGTGCTGGGCGTGTAGAGCGTGTTCAACACGCGACGCACCCAATACTGGGTGCGATCTGCCCGTCCAGCGGCGGCATACATATAGAGCACGTGATGTACAGGTTGATTGCTGTGCGCGTACTGACCAAAGCCAACCGCGGCCATCTCCGACATCTCGTGGATTTCACGACCATAGACTCCCACTTCAAACCGAGGAGATAGTTTCAGCATCTCATCCAGATAGCCGACAAAACCCTCCTTGCCCCCCATCGCTTCGATCAGACCCTCCGGATCGTGCGGCACGGAGAAGCGATGCTGCCACGCAGAACCCTCAACATAAGGACTGCCCCATACAAATGGATCGAATGGCTCATCCCAACTTCCATCCGCTTTCTTGCCCCGCATGAACCGCGTCTTCGAATCGAAAACTCTTCTCCAATTCTGCGAGCGGGCCTCGAAGATGGCAGCATCACCAACATTCCCTGCGGCACGCGCAACCTGGGCAATGCAAAAATCGCCGTATGCCGCATCCAGGCTCTCTACCGCCGCCTGACCCACTTGGTCTGAGGGCACATAACCCAGCTTCAGGTATTGCTCGATGCCACGACGACCATAGCCCGCATCTGGATCTCCGGGCTGTGTAGCATGCTTTTTTAGTGCGGCATAAGCCCCTTGCAGATCGAAGCCAACGATTCCCTTGGCCGCGGCGTCTCCGAATGTGGCGTCGATCAGGCTGCCAGTCATGCAGGCACGATAGCCCGGACAAGGGAATTGGGGCAGCCAGCCGCCTTCCTTCGAGGCATTTACCCACGCCTGCAAAATCTCGCCCAGACGTTCCGGATCGAGGATCGACATCAACGGATACCAAGCCCGATATACATCCCAATAGCCGTGATCGGCATACATGACGCCGGGAATCACCTTGCCGCTGTAAGGGCTATAGTGAACCGGATGTCCCGCCGCATCCGGCTCGTGCCACATGCGTGGAAAAAGCGAGGTCCGGTACAGCGCGGAATAGAAAGTCTGTTGCTGTGACTCGGTGCCGCCCTCTACTTGAATCCGTCCAAGCCGCTTCTCCCAAATCTCCTCGGCTGCAGTACAGATCTCTTCAAACCGATTGCTTCCCAACTCTACCTTCAGGTTGTGCTTTGCCTGCTCGGGCGAGACAAAGGAATGGCCAATGCGCACATCCACAGGGCGGCCAGACTCGGCATCGAAGCGTATCACGCCCACCCGCCTGCCCCGCTCTGCTTTGACTTCAAATGCCGCTATCTTCGCTTCTATTTCCACTTCGTAATACGTTGCGAACCCTTTGGGAACTCCGCCTGCGCTAGCCCGCGTCAGTCCAGACACCACTCCACTGGCAGGCTCAGCATGGAATTCAGCGTCCTCACCAGGCAAATCAATCATTAGGCCTGCGGGGCCCGATTTGTTGAACGTCATTCGTAGAATTCCACACCGCTCCGTCGGTACCAATTGTGCCTTGCAGCCATAGCGCAGTAGAACCACTTCAACCAAATGCGGTTTGACCTTCAGGTCGGCAGGACGATACGACGAGGCTCGCGCCCCTGGAACTGCCGATGGCGACCCCGCGAAAGGCAAGAACGTCGCGAAACCATAATCATCCAGCCACGGACTTAATTGGTGCGTACAACGCAATCCCTCGATCCTGTTGTCCTCTGGACGAAAAAACCACGGCGCCTGCTCGGCATTCGACTGCGGAGTCCAATGCGCCATCCCAAACGGCAAGGCTGCTATAGGCAGCGTGTTGCCACGGGAAAACAGTGAGCTGGAGTTGGTGCCTTGAAGTGGATTGACCAGGCCTACCAGCCTTCCGGCGCCCTTCCGCGCAGTTCCCGCAGATATCTTAGTTGAGGGAGCCTGTAAAGCAGGCTCCGCGCCGGCTTCCAGCACCACCGCTGGTAAAGTGGCCATTGCCACACCAGTACCGGCAATCTTGAAAAAGTTGCGTCGGCTCGTATTGCTTGATTTGTTAATCATGAATTGACATTTTCGTTCCCAGAAAAATCATCGCTAGTGCTCACCGGAACAGAGCCGGCGCGATGGTACGTGCCTTGCTTTGAAAACGCTTGAAAAACGCTCGACTTTTGATAACCGGCTTGCAACTTCAGCCTCTCTCCAAGATCTCCGGATGCGACGCTGCAACACGAACTACAAGGTCGCCAAAAAGAGAATTGCACCAGGCAAACCAAGGGCGCGTGTAAATGCCTGGATTATTGGCATCGAAAGATTCATGCATGAAGCCCGTTCCCGCGTTTGTGTCCACAAGCATCTGCAAACAGTGCGAGATTTCGTTCGAGTCCCGACTTGTCAAAGCACGCATGATAATGGAGAGCGGCCAGATCATGCCTGGACCGACGTGCGGGCCGCCAATGCCTTCGGCAACGCCATGGAAAAAGTAGGGATTGTCATTGCTGAGGGCGAACCCACGCGTACGCTGATACATAGCGTCTTCGATTTCGCAGCAGCCCAGATAGGGAAGGGAGAGCAGGCTTGGCGCGTTGGCGTCATCCATCATCAGAGAATTGCCGAAACCGTCGATCTCAAACGCGTAAATCCTGCCGTGCACGGCATGATTCACGATGGCATATTTCTCGATCGCAGCATCAAGCTGGTCGGCCAGCCGTTCGGCATCGCCAGCCAGATCCTGATCCCTGAATACGGTCATCGAAAGCCGTTGCAACTGGCGGAGAGAAGCGGCGGCAAAGATGTTCGAGGGAATGAGAAACGGAAACAAACAGGCATCATCCGATGCCCGAAAAGCTGAGTGCAGAAGGCCGATTTTTCGCGTCGGATTGCCGAGGCCCCGATTGGGCGAATTATCGTAGAACATCGTGGTCAGCCGCTGGAAATGATAAGGGCCATCATCCTTGAGGCGCTGCTGTTCGCGGAAAGTGGCTACAATGCGCCGCGCAGCCTTATGCCAGTTCTCGTCCAGGGGTTCGGAGTCTCCAGTGGTTCGCCAGTATTGATAGGCAAGGCGAATGGGATAGCAGAGCGAATCGATCTCCCATTTGCGCTCGTGTACGCCTGGGCGCATCTCGGTCAGGTCCGTGGCAAAGCCCCCCGTCCTATCGGTTGCGTAAAATGCGTTGGCATAGGAGTCCAAGAGGATACAGTCAGCCTGCCTGTGAATCAGCCCCTTAAAAAGCATTTGAAGCTTCTCGTCTTTTGGTGCAAGATTCACATACGGCATTACCTGAGCCGTGGAATCTCTTAACCACATCGCGGGAATGTCGCCGGTAATAATGAACGTATCCGGCTTTCCGTTGCGCTCCGAAAGCTGCACAGTGGTGTCCAGCGTATTGGGATAGCAATTCTCGAAAAGCAAGGCGAGTCGTGGATTCCGGATCTTGCGTTTGACATCCACGATGGCATCTTCCACTGCGGCACTGACAAAAGCCCGCTGGTTCTCCTGGGGACGCCCATTCGGAAGGGCCGGGCGACGCACGTATTTTTCGTCTGCTTTTACGTTGGCCAGACCGGACTCGCCGAATGCACTAGGAGCACTCGTTTCATTGACGAAGCCCGCCAAAACTGCCAAGGTTCCCACCGTGAATTGCCGCCGATTCATTCGTTTCTCTTTTCTCTAGCCTGCTGCCAACTATAAGCAATGAGCACTTATTACCTCGGCGGCTTCAGGTAGACAGACGACAAGGAACCGAGTTGACCGATTGACGAGCGTACTCACCGTCAACGTTGAGATCGAGAGCAAGTGTACACGAAAAATTAATCGTTGACAACGCTGTCAGAACAAACGTAGAGTTTCTGCTTTACTTATTGGAAACGTCGTTATTTCACCTGCGATGTATGGCGTTTTCACCAGGGACGGTGCCCATCGGTTAGGCGACAGCAAATGTTTACGCGCGAAATGGGGACTTCCGGAAGGTGATCGAGAAACATAAACTCGAACCAAAATAATTGCGGATTGGCGGATATCAGTACGGTCGCCTATTCTGGAAAGTCTGGTATAAGTGTCTTCTTTTCCAATTCTTTATGGCTAAATATCCACCGCCCTAAGGCAGTGTGTTGTGGGGCGCCTGAAGCGCTCTCGGCTCCAAGCTGGCCCAAGACTCGGTGAGCGCGATAGTCGGGAATCCCTATTCATTTTGGTCCCACTTTTGATTTCCGATGTGCTCCATGGTCAGTTTCCGTCCACCGCGACCACTGTCGCGCAGAAGTGCCCGCGTCCTAAAGGGCGTGCCCCAATACCGCTTCCTCAGGTGCGGAAACTCATCGTGGAAACGTCGCGATGACCGCCCCTTGATGTATTACACAGACTTCGCAGCGGACAAATGCGGTGGCGCTGCCACCAGCTTGTGTATGTAGTCCGGCACTACCGCCCCACGTATTATGCAACACTTCCTTTACCTGACATATCTGCCGGATTAGAACCCTGGCACGCTCTGCGACTTCATCGCGTAACACCGTGTACCGGTATTTAGCTATTCACACCAAGTGGCACTTGATGTCACATATCGCATGACTGGGGGTAAGAAAATCTGGAGAGATGATGTCACCAGAAGTAAACCGCCTGGACATCTGCACCTTTGGGTACACCATTGATTGTTTCAGTATGAAGCACAACCTGCATGTTCATTGTTTCCCACCCGGAGGGAGCGTTTTCTAACAGCCTGTCCAGTTGGAGCGGATCACTTACAAAATCGGCTGCAGCCTGGTTGCCGGAACCGCCAATTCCGGCAATGACGAGAACCGTGCCGCCTGTCTTGGAGTTGGTCAAGCGCGACAGTATAGCGTAGTCATTCTGCGCTAGGCTTGTTGAGTTAGCCTTCCTTTGCCATTCTTTGGAATTATCTTTATGATCGACAATTCTATCCCCAAATTCGAGAGTGTATCGGAGATCATGAGTAACCTGTAACGTCCATGAATTGCTATAGCCACCAATCAGAACGACTGGAGACGACCGCATGTCGGAAATGCTAATATCGCTCCCGTATCTCAGGTCATACTTTTGTCCAAAACTCACAAGCGTCGAGGCCACGCGTGCCGCCGCTGCCACATCACCGAAGCCGATTGAGGCATTAAAGGGAACCAGATCCTTGGTCGGAATACTCCCGGATGATGGAATATCTACAAAGGTTCCAGGACCCGGATTCCGGTCAGGATGTTGAACTCGATATTGTTCCACATAACTGGGTGAAAAGTGGAGAGAAGGACTCGATCCAATATAAATGAGCGTTGTCTTCGAACCCCTGGTGAACGGGGTCCAGAACTGTTCAAAAAGGTGATTGCGTCTTTGATCTTGCCATTTTAGAAGTGCCAAACCTCCGAATGAGATGGCAACAATGACTAGAAGAGCTGTCAACAAGACCCAGGACCTGTTCGAAAGTCGCCGTCCAAAAGGCTTTATCTCCACCTCTTCCTTCGCAATGGTCAGTTCGACATGCTCAGGGATTCCAGCTGACGTTTGACGCTCCATGGCGTCAGTAGTTTCGTGACTGCCTTCAAGTCCATCTGCGGGGTGGGATCGATGATTCCGCGAAAAGAATGCCCGGTACGATCCAGTCGGAATCGATATCTGAATCGTTGAATCGTCCTGATGGTCAAGGTAATACTGAGCGAGCCGTTTTCGGACTTCTGCCGCACGACTACGGACTATTGGGTCATTGCCAGTGTCGTAATTTGGAGGACGACCAAAGACACTTGCGCCAATGACGCGTTCGCGCAACAGGTCATCCTGGTGAGCAAGGCTGTGTTTCACAATGTAGCTGAGAAAGAGATGGCATTGCTTGCTCGACCGAAAGATAGGGCTGTCGAGGACTTCGTAGAGGGCATGCTCGATGAGTTCCTTCTCGATCTCCGCCGGTGGATCTTCTTCGTCCACTTCAAACACCCTCAATTTAGGCATTATAGCAGTGATGACTTATCGTTTCAGTAGTTCTGTCTGAGGCCTCGATGGGAACTCTCAGGACAAATCCCTGAAGAAAAGTGAACGGCATGCCTTCCGCCAGGTTAACTGGGACCGCATGCGGCCAAGTGAGAGCCGATGCCAACAGGTCTCGGAAGGCTATTCAGGCCGCCCGGGTACTGTACCTCCTTCTTCTGCCAGGGCACTGTACAGTTCCTTGAGCGTAATAGATTGATAATAAACGCCTTAAAATTAAATCAATTTAAGCACTGTAATCTACCTTACCAAAATTTTCTAAAGCGGTTTCAATCGATTTCGTTTTCTACCCTGGCTTAATCAAGCGCTGAGATTACCAGGGGCAGTGCGAAAGGCAGCATTGTCACTTCGCTTCCAATGAGCGAGAAATTCGCAAGGGGCCGCAATTATCGGGTGGGTGCCCGGAAAGGCATACGCGAGAGAAGGAGACTTCCAGATGATGATCGAGAAGCAGAAGTTCGACCGGGTAGCCGTCACCATCCTCAACCACATTCAAGCCAAGATCGATTTGCGGATGAAGAAGCACGGGAACGTCAACAGCGGCCGTCAAACGACAGCTATTCAAGCCAAAGTAAACGCACATCAGAATGTCGGAGTACGCAATCAGTCCGAATGTCTGAATTGACCAGATCAATGGAAAAGGAGAAAGCCAGTGAATAACAAATTGACACGAATCAGGGGCGGAAGTGATTTATGTGTTCCGCAGTTTTCAGCCTCATCGCGGGTTATGACCGCGATAGCATCTCTCGACGAAAGACAATTGGATCAATGTAAGCCTATGAGAAGGAAGATCGTAGATGCTCTGACGCTTCGCGCTCAGTTCATCTTGTTGTTCCTCCTCTGCGCTCTTCCCTTCGTCCAAGCAAACGCGGCATTTGCGCAGTTCCTCGATCAAGGTGCTATTACCGGAACCGTGCAGGATAATACCGGTGCGGTTATCCCCGGCGCTACGGTGGCACTGGAAAGCCCCGACACCGGTTTCAAACTTACTACAACCGCTGACGCGAGCGGCATGTACGTCTTCTCGCTCATTAAGATCGGCCATTACACCATCACAGCATCAGCCCCTGGATTCGAAAATGCGGTGCAGCAGAACATTACGCTTTCTCAGGGGCAGCGGTTGAACGTCTCGCCCAAGCTCAAGCCTGGTGCGGTCACCGAAACTGTCACCGTAACGGACGCTCCACCGCTGCTTCAGACTGAAGCTAGCTCCGTTGGGCAGGCGCTAAATTCAGAGGAGATCGTCAACACCCCTCTCAATGGTCGCAACGCAGTTTATCTCGTGCAGTTGACTCCGGGCGCGGCTCCTGGCCACGGTTCCCGAGCCACCAGCACCGGAGATTTCGACGCCAACGGACTGCGCCCCGAACAAAACAACTTCGTTATGGACGGTGTGGACAACAACTCTATAACCGTGGATTTTCTAAGCACTACTAGCTATCTGATCAACCCTCCGCCGGATGCGCTGGCGGAGTTCAAAGTATCCACCTCCGACTACAGTTCTGAGTTCGGACACTCGGCTGGTGCTGTAATCAGCTCCAGCATCAAATCTGGAAGTAATGCTATTCACGGGGATCTCTGGGAGTACTGGCGCAACGACGTCCTGAACGCCCACGACTGGACGACCCCAACGCTTCCAACCGGCGAGTATCGCCAGAACCAGTTCGGCGCAACACTCGGTCTACCGATCCTCAGGAACAAATTATTTTTCTTCGGCGACTTCCAAGGGAACCGGATCGTGATTAACCAGTCACAATCTAATATTTCCGTGCCCACACTGCTGGAGCGTCAGGGCAACTTCACGGAACTGCTAACCCCTGCACTTACCGGTGGATCGGTGCCTGTGAATCTGTACGTGCCGCAGAACAATCAGTCACTTCTGGCCTGCAATGGCGTTCAAAATGTGATCTGCCCTGGCCAGATCAACACGGTGGCGCAGAACCTCTTGAACCTGTATCCCAAGCCCAACGCGAATGGTGGCCTCACGTATAACAACTACGCCTACCAACTGAAGCAACCGGCAGACACTTTCCAGTGGGACACGCGCGTGGACTGGGACATCAGTTCCAAAGATCAGGCATTCGCACGTTTCAGCTATGTGAACTTGAGAACCTATTCCCCGCCGCCGCTGGGTCCGGTTCTCGACGGCAGTTGCGGCTCGGGATCGACTTGCGTAAGCGGCACCACGAGAGAATTCGCGAACAACGTTGTTTTGAGCGAGACACACATCTTCGACTCCAAACTGGTAAATGAAGCCCGTTTCGCTCTTAATTACGGCCACTTTAATTTGACACAACCCAACTCCACAGCAAACATAGCTCAGACCCTGGGTTTGGGCGGCGTTCCTTTTGGCCCCAACACCCCCGGTAACGGTGGCGTCCCCTACATGACGATCGGCAGCATCAACACATTAGGCACACGCAATTATCGCCCCGAAAAAGAGACGGAGAACGAGTACCAGATACTCGATAATGTCTCCTGGACTCTCGGAAAACACTCAGTGCGGCTAGGCTTCTCCGATCAGAGCATTCGCTCCTACACGTTGGAGCCACCCAACTCGCGCCCCTCATACACGTTCGGTGGCTCGATGACAGCCAAGCCTGGCGTATCAAATACTGGAAATGGCGTAGCCGACTTTCTGCTCGACCAAATGTCTGGTGGCTCCATCGGGCCTTTCGCAGCCTTCAACAACGCACAAAACTTCATCTCGGCCTACACCCAGGATGACTGGAAGGCAACCAAGCGCCTGACGTTCAACCTCGGGGTGCGTTATGAGTTCTTCCAGCCCTATAAAGAGATGAACGATCTCCAGGCTAACTTCTATGTAACGAGCGCCGGGATCGCCACGGGAACGGGCGTTTATAAGTTCCCCGCAGCAGACCGGACCAAGCTCAGCCTCACTCCAGCCTTCACCACATTCCTGGCACAAGAGAACATCGCTCTTGAATATGACCCCAACTCCCGCCTTACGTCTGAGCAGCATCTGAACTTCGCTCCCCGCATCGGATTCGCCTATGCGCAGGATTCGAAGTCCGTTCTTCGTGGCGGTTTTGGCATCTTTTACCAGGGCCAGCAATCAGTGGGCGCGGCTAACGATATGGGATTCAATTACCCATTCGTATTCAGCGATAACTTCCCTGCTCCTTCCTGCACTACAGGGTCTGCCAGTTGCGCAAACAACGGCTATAACCTGGAGACCGGGTTTTCCAGCGCAATCTCGCAGGGTTTGACGTCCTATTTCAATATTCCAACTTTGGTCGGACAAAGCCCGGACATGAAAACAACTTATGCGATGGATTACAACCTGACACTCCAGCGATCCATCACAAATAACCTGGTAGCCACGGTCGCCTATGTTGGAACAGCTTCACGACACCTTCCCATCAACATCAATAGCAACTCTTCAAAGGTCCTTCTTGCCTCCGGCAGCACTCAGAACTATCTTCCATTTCCAGCTATAGGCTCCTCGGCAAACATCCTCTACGAAGGTGTTTCGAAGTACAACGCTCTGCAGACAAAGCTCGAGAAGCGCATGTCGCATGGAGTTGACTTCCTGGCTACCTACACCTGGTCCCACGCGATGGATGACGCTGGCGACCCGCTCGGCGGCGGCATCGCCGGATATCGCAATCCTAATATCATTCCTATCGGTGACGACATGTCGGACGCGGGTTGGGATGTTCGCCAGCGTTTTACTTTCAACGGCCTTTACAAGTTCCCGTTTGGCAGAGGTCAGTCTTTTCTGAGCCACGACTCACGCGTCGTTGATGCTTTGCTCGGCGGCTGGACCTCTAACTTGACCTACCAGCTTGAGTCAGGCCAGCCCTTCGCTGTCGGAACTGCCAATCAATCCAATGTTGTCGGTGGCAGTGCGTACGCGCTGCGGGTTGGCGACCCATTCGCTCCTGGGGGAACCCCCGATCCGACCAACCCATCCATCACATGCCCGACTTCGGTTCGGAATAAGGCGCACTGGTTCAACCCGTGTGCGTTCAGGAACCCGCTACCGGCTTCGCTCGTTACGCCCATCGCCAAGGACAACGGCAACCCCACCATTCCTGCTTCGGGATATGCGTACCCTGCATACATCACAGATGCACCGACCGCAAAACTCTTCCTGGGCGACCACAACGATACGATCACCGGGCCTGGCTATCAGCGTTTGGACATGTCCATGTCCAAACACTTCGTCACTTTCAGGGAGCAATATCTTGAGGTTCGTGCCGACGGATTCAACATATTAAACACGCCGGCTTATGGATCACCCAACTCCGGTATTGGACAGAGTGGCGGCCAGATTACCTCGGCTCGCGTAGTCCAGTCCTACACGCCGAATAGCCGCTTCTTCCAGTTGTCGGCGAAGTATGTGTTCTAGATAGTTGGAACACCTGAGCCACGCCATAATTCACCTGAAGTGCCTACCTTGTTATCGAGCAAGGTAGGCACTTCAACAAATCAGCCCCCTCACGGAGCCTCCAAAACTTGTGGCCGGACTTTAATTGCGTAGGTTTTGAGAGGCGCATGGCTGAACATCTGTCCGTCTTCGTTAACCAATAACGTTGTCAGTTTATGTCAAATGTGTTGGTCATCCCGTTTGGGCACTTAAGACGTAAATCCCCCTGAAAGGGCTAAAGATGCAATCTCGAAATATGTGTGGCTTCATTTTCTTATGCTGGCTCGCACTCATTCCAGCCAGTGCTCAAACGAACTCCGTATCTTCCATTCCTCATCTCGATAAGCATGGGACAGCTATCCAACTGATCGTCGACGGCAAACCTTTCATGGTTCTCGGGGGAGAATTACATAATTCTACTTCTTCCAACTCCGAGTACATGGATCCCATATTGGACAAGTTATCCGCAGATCATCTCAATACGGTCCTCGCGGCTGTTGGCTGGGATATGGTCGAGCCCGAAGAAGGCAAGTTCGACTTCAGCTTGGTGGACGGGGTAATCCAGGCCGCCAGACGCCACAATATGCGGCTCGTTCTCCTGTGGTTCGGAAGCTGGAAGAATGGCGTCTCTACCTACCCTCCCACTTGGGTAAAAACAGACTTAAAGCGATTTCCTCGTGCCCAAAACAGAGACGGCAAGAGCCTGGAAATTCTGTCGACCTTCAGTGATGCGAATCGGGACGCCGATGCTCGCGCCTTTGCTGCTCTGATGCGGCATGTCCGCGTAGTCGATAGTGACACACACACTGTTGTGATGATCCAGGTGGAGAACGAGGTGGGCGTTCTCACTGAGTCGCGCGATCAATCTGCGGCGGCCAACGATGCCTTTCAGCGACCGGTACCTAAGGAGTTAATCGATCGCCTCGAGAAAAACAAAGACGTGCTGATACCGGGATTTCGCAAGCTGTGGGAGGCTGGCGGATTCAAGACTTCCGGGAACTGGGAGGATATTTTCGGCCCCGGTGATACGACGGATGAGATCTTCATGGCCTGGAACTATGCGCGTTACGTCGGCCGTGTGGCCGAGGCGGGAAAAGCGGAATACCCGCTGCCGATGTACGTGAACACATGGCTGGCCACGTGGCAGGAGGCCGCTCCAATGAGGGCCGGCGACTATCCGAGTGGTGGCCCGATGCCCCACATGCTTGACGTATGGAAGGCCGGAGCGCCGCAAATAGATATTCTCTCGCCCGACGTTTACGGCTTTTTCGACGAGCGGTGCATTGAGTACCACCGCTCCTGGAATCCACTGTTGATACCTGAAATGGGTAGGGATATGCGGTCAGCAGTCGAGGTCTTCAAGGCCATTGGTAGGGAAGACGCCATTGGATTCTCGCCGTTTGGGCTGGAAAGCGTACCTAACTTCGCCGACGAGCTTGGCAAGAGTTATGAGATTCTCTCGCAGATAGCTCCCGTAATCTTGGAAAATCAGGGTAAGCATGCAGTTGGCGGCGTCGTACTAGACAAAAACCATGCGACGCAGAAGCTGCAGGTAGGCGACTACACGCTGGATGTGGGAATCGCACATCATTATACGTTCCCGACTCCGGATTTTCCTGCGGGCATCTTCATCCAGTTGGGTCCCGACGAATACCTAATGGCCGGGCGAGGTTTGACCGTCGCCTTCACTCCGAACACTCCGGGACCTCCGATTGCAGGCCTCGCCAGGGTGGACGAAGGCGTCTTTGTAAGCGGCAAGTGGGTTGCGGGCCGCCGGCTAAACGGCGATGAAATACTGTCAGGGAAAGGCCTGCGACTGCGGGGAGACTATTACGTTATCCAGCACGTTAAGTTGTACCGGTACCGTTGAAAGCGGGCAAAGAATGGCTCACTGGGGTTGCGCCGCCAAGAGGGCTTACCAGCGCAACTCCGCGCCATTTCGGCACCACATTGTTGGGCGGTGCTGTGACTAGTGGTCCCGGCTGAGAGTAGGCTGGCGATATGCTTCTTCGTTCGTCAGTTTCGTGACTGGCTCCAAATCGCGTTTCTTCGGGAAAAGATCCTGCGGGCCCCTTTATAAACCGACAGAGTTCCTCCGAAGGAACGGGCGACAAAGAGCGATTCAACGAAAACCGTTCAGTGTCAATTCGAAGGCGTCGCACTAACAAATGAGGCTTATATGCAGCGAACCGCCACTCGCGGCTTTTCGATTCTTCTCGCAGCTTTTCTGGCCATTCTCTCCGGTCCGGCGATGGCCACCGACATGTTTGTGTACTTCGGCGCGCACGGAAAAGGCCCGAACATCGGGTTCTCGCTGGCGCATTTCGATACCGAAACAGGCAAGCTAACAACCCCGGCGTTTCTGCAGGAAGCGGTCGCGCCTGCTTACTTCATACTCCGACCCGACGGAAAGCGTCTTTACACGTGCAACTCATATCCGGGTAGTGCGGTAAGCGCGTACGCCATCGATCCTGTCACGGCAAAACTGACGTTTCTGAATCAGAAACCAAGTGGTGGAGGTGATCCCAGCTACGTAAGCCTGGATCCCAGCGGCCGCTATCTGATGGTTGCCAACTTCCTTGGGGGTAGCGTCGCGGTGTTCGCGTTGCGGCCTGACGGGAGCATCGGCGAGCGCACCGCGTTTGTCCAGAACATCGGCGCCAGCCTCGACCCAAATAACCCACAGCACGCCCATGCTCACTCCATCCGTTTCGATCCCTCCAACCGGTTCGTGCTGATGGCTGATCTGGGGCTGGACAAATTGTTCGTCTATCGACTTGACCCGAAGACAGGCGCGCTTCAGCCGAATGACCCGCCCTCCGCATCCGTCGCGACCGGCTCTGGTCCGCGCCATACTGCGTTTGATCCAGACGGCCGCTTTGTATATGCGATCAACCAGACCGCCAACAGTATTACTCGTTTTGGCTGGGATTCAAATCGCGGCGCCCTTACGCAATTCGAGACCGTTTCCACGCTTCCTGAGGACTTCAAAGGGGAGAGCACTGGGGCGGAGATCCTCATGCATCCAAGCGGGAAGTTTCTTTACGCTACCAACCGGGGACACAACAGCATCGCCGTGTTTTCGGTCCAGGCGAACACGGGTCGCCTGACCCCGATTCAGCACATTTCGACTCAAGGTAAGACACCACGTAACGCAGACTTCGATCCCACCGGACGATGGCTGCTGGTTACAAACCAGGACAGCGACAACGCGGTGGTCTTTCACATCGACCCGAGCACCGGGCGGCTGACGCAGAACGGGCAGCCGATTCCGGTCCCGGCTCCGTTTTGTGAACGATTTCTCCCGGTGCGGAAGTGACTAGATCGACGTACTGGTTTACGCCAGGCGACGACTTGCGCGGCCTTGTCCTATGAACTGGCTTTGAGTTCCAGGGAACGAATGCAGCTCGCTGGCTTGGATGAAAAATTCTCTTCGCCATATGTGTGATGTAGTAAAACTCGGATGGGCGCGGAAACAGGGAAATGGAAAATGTGGAGCAACCTTAGATAGCAAAGGACGTTTCGAATGATTCTGGAGACTTCAATATCCACTCCTAGCGTCAGCCGCCGCGATTTCTTGCTGCGCGCTTCAGCGGTCGCACTTTCAAGTAGTGCTATGTTCCAGTCCGCAAGGGGACAGGGCTCGAAGTTCGTGATCGCGGAGACGAACCACGGAAAAATTCGAGGGATCGAAAACCGCGGCATTAATATCTTCAAGGGGATTCCCTATGGCGCTAACACCACGGGAGCTAACCGGTTCGCCCCCCCGGTCGACCCGCCCAGTTGGATTGGCGTTCGCGATGCCTTGGAATACGCCCATAGCGCCCCACAGGGAGATCCCTCCACCAAAACTGGCGGCTCGGCCACTGCAAAGGCCGCCCCGGCCACCTCAAAGCCTGTCTCCGGACAATCGATCTACCGAGCCTTGTGGGTCCCTGGGGAAACAAATACGGGCCAGGGAGAGGACTGCCTCGTCTTGAACGTTTGGACCCCGACGCTCAACGATGGCCGCAAGCGGCCAATTATGCTTTGGCTGCATGGCGGCGGTTTTCGCGGAGGGTCCGGATCCAACCCCGGCTGGGACGGAACCAACCTTTGTCTACGCGGGGACGTGGTGGTGATTACCATCAATCATCGCCTCAGTGCAATGGGATTTGCCAACTTCAGCGAATTCAGCCAGGATTTCGCAGCATCCGGCCAAGTCGGAATGTTGGATATCGTCCAGGCACTCAAATGGGTCCGCACGAACATCGCTCAATTTGGAGGGGATCCAAATACGGTAATGATCTTCGGGCAGTCGGGCGGCGGGCGAAAGGTCGAGACATTACTCGCCATGCCCTCCGCGAAAGGACTATTTCATCGCGCCGCGATTGAAAGCGGAATCGCGATCAAGGTCGTTGACCGCGACAATGCCATTCGAAACGCAGAAATGTTACTCGCCAAATTGGGCATTCCCAAGACGGATGTGCATAAAGTCCGGCAGTTGCCACTGGATCAAATCTTGATTGCAGCTGCGGCAGTCGATCGTGAATTGGGTAGTGTTGATTTGGATACGTTGGGCTTTTCGCCATCGGTCGACGGCAAGATACTTCCACAGCATCCTTTCTACCCAACGGCGTCACCGGTATCACCCGATGTGCCAGTGATGATCGGCAATACCCGTACGGAATTCACTGGCTTGACCACGGAGTTAGACCTCTGGCACTTGGATGAGGATGGAATGCGATCGCGAATCAAAGAATTGATCGGCGATCAATCCGAATCCATGATCGATCTGTATCGCAAATACAGCCCTGACGCCACACCGTCCGACATCTTTTTTCTCATAGAGAGCGACTACCTCTATGGCGCTAAGACGATGAAAATTGCAGAGCGCCGAGCGGCTCTTGGAAAGGGGCCGGTGTATCTGTATTACTTCACATGGGAGACGCCCGTACAGGACGGGCAATTGAAATCGCCGCACAACATCGAGTGGCCCTTCGCTTTTGACAACGTCGAGATTTGCACGGCGCTAACAGGGGGGGGACCTGAAGCGATGTCCCTAGCAGATAAAGTCAGCGACGCCTGGATCGCGTTCGCTCGGACGGGCAATCCCAATACCACGAAACTGCCGCACTGGCCCGTGCTCAATTCGAAAGATCGCGCCACCATGATTATCAACAATGAAAGCAAGGTGGTCAAAGATCCATTGCGAGAAAAGCGCATTGCTATGTTCCGCTCTCTGAATTTGGCCTAAATCATCAACCTGCAATTCAGGATCGGGCAACAGACGAGCACGAAACCGACTCTCTCGGAACTGACCCACAGTTGCTCGATCTCTGACTAATGAGTTGTAGAAAGTGAACTTGTGACTTATGCGAAGACGTGCAAGGGGCACAACCCTTCCCGGATGATTTATGTTCGAAGTTTTTGGCCCCCTATGAGCTGAAGTGTCCAACGCGGAGTAACAATTCTGAATGGCTCACTCTGAGTCGTTTGAAACAGTTAAAGGTATGAGGATTGTTAGCCAGAAAACCAAAAGGGAATACTGGCTCACACTACATTTTGCGGAATCGAGGAGAACAAATCATGCGGTGCAGACTTATCTTGACCACAGCTTTAACGGTATCACTAAGTGCAACCGTGGTTTGGGCGCAGGTTCGGCCAGATCGATGGCGGGGGGCGGGACCGACCCCGTGCGTGGGTTCGGACGGTGGTATTTTGCAGTGTCCTCCGGCTGTGGGAGTAATCGCGATTCGTGCCGGACACTTGTTCGATAGCAATACCGGCCAGATGTTGTCGAGGCAGTTGGTGATTATTTCGGGTGAACGAATCACTGAGATCGGACCTCAAGCTCAAGTCAAGATTCCAGCAGAAGCGCAAGTGATCGACCTAAGTCAGGCAACGGTATTGCCCGGTTTGATTGACGCGCACACGCACATGTTCGACACGCGCCGGCCAAGTGTAACAACGGAAAACTCTATGCTGATTGCTGTGCAGAACGCGCAAGCGGATTTGCGAGCGGGCTTCACTACCGCGCGAGACATGAGTACCCATGGTAACGGATATGGCGACGTGGCTATCCACGACGCCATCAACCAAGGGCATATTGACGGCCCCAGATATCAAATATCAACTCGGGGCGTTGAATGGGGAGCGGTACCAGCAAATCCGGAGACTCCGGACAACCCAATGGTCGGCCAGGTGATTCGTTCCGCCGAGGAAGCGCGCGCAGCAGTACGGGAGCAAATTGGCCGCGGTGCGGACTGGATCAAACTTTATACGTCAGGTGATTACACTTTCAGCGCCACCGGCGAGCCCATGTATAAGGCCACCTACCCCCTGCCCGTATTGCAGGCGTTGATTGATGAGGCGCATCTTCTCGGTAAGAAGGCGGCTTGTCACGCGATGGGAGGGCAAGGGCTTAAGAACGCCATCGTCGCCGGCTGCGATACGATCGAGCACGCGTTAGGCCTAACTCAGGAGGAGGCCGAGATGATGGTGAAGGAAGGACTCTATTACGACCCGACCTTCGTCCGGTACACCTTACCGTACATGGATGACAATGACGCCAAAAGCACAGACGGCAAATACCGCATGATTCCTATCTTCGAGAAGGTTGTAACCATGGCCGCTGCCACCAAGGGATTGAAGATTATGATGGGCAGCGGCGCTGATGGTGCAATGTATGCCCATGGAACCCAGGCCCTCGACTTTGAAGCGTTAGTGAAGCGTGCCGGTATGAGTCCATCGCGGGCTATACAGGCCGCAACCACCATCAACGCCAAAGCGATGGGATGGCAGGACCAGATTGGGTCCATCGACAAGGGAAAGTACGCCGACCTCATCGCGGTTTCCGGAGACCCGCTGGCGGACATCACAGAATTGCAGCGCGTGAAGTTCGTAATGAAAGGTGGAAAAGTCATCAGGAACGATATGGCGCAAGGTGCTTGCAAATAATTGCTCCACTGAGAGGATAGCCTTTCGCGTCCGGGGTAGAAAGGCCCGGCCAAAGGAACTTCTGAGCAGATGTCTGGTCTTGCTGCAGGAAAACGACAAGAATTAACGCACTGCGCTTTCGATTAAGGCGTGATCGTGATAGGCGCATGCGGTGTAGCGTGCTTTCGCTCCTGAGGCCGCGTTCCAGGTTCCCCCGGTGCGCGTCTGAGTAAAAGTTGAGTGTAAGTATCCCCCGGCAGTGGGGTGCCAGACCGAAGGTCTGGACAATAAGGCAAGGAACAAAGGGCATGAGCCGCATTTAAGCTGATAAAGTCTCGCGCGTTGGCAGTTAAGACCGATGGCTCACTGGTGCT
>Ga0181535_10001173_pt1 | contig 35403 bp, 32 predicted proteins | sample PEATcosm2014_Bin_44_FD_119774 | JGI IMG/M metagenome (GOLD analysis project Ga0181535, IMG submission 119774) | Peatland microbial communities from MTU Mesocosm Facility, Houghton, MI, USA - PEATcosm2014_Bin17_30_metaG | ecosystem: Environmental > Terrestrial > Soil > Wetlands > Peat | place... | reverse complement strand
AGCGCAATCACGATCTGGGCCGGCTGCGGGCCAAGCTCGTCTGCCGGCTCCACAACGCCCTGGCCGACCTCTCGCCGGGCGGAATTTCCAAGGAACTCTACGTTTCTGATGCCAATGGGCTCCTCGGCTCCTTCGAGCCGGTCACGCCCATCGAGCACATGCGCCATCAGCTCGCCCTTGAGCTCGTCGATGACGTGGCGCGCCTCGACGAGCAGATCAAAGAGTCACACCGTCGCATCCGCACCGCGGTGCGGGCGTCGAAGACCTCGCTCACCGATCTCTTCGGTGTGGGCCCGGTCCTCGCCTGCTCACTGATCGGCTACAGCGGCGACGTCGGGCGCTTCGCCAACCGGGACAGCTTCGCCGCCTATGCGGGGATCGCTCCGGTCGAACGCTCCTCAGGGGGTCGGGTGTTCCATCGGCTCTCGCTGCGGGGCCATCGTCGGCTCAACAACGCCATCCACATGGTGGCGATCTCCCAGATCCGCCAGCCCCATTCGGAGGGTCGGGCCTACTTCGATCGCAAGGTGGCCGAGGGCAACACCAAGCGCGAAGCGCTGCGCTCCCTCAAGCGTCACGTGAGCAACGCCGTCTACCGCCAGCTGGTCCTCGACGCCCGATAAGCGGCCCGGGAGGACACTAGGAAACGACTCGTAGCCTGCGTGGTCGGCTCTGCATCCTGAAGGCCGACTCTTTGGCGAAGTCACTCCCGGACCACTCAGAAGCCTATGCAGTTGTGCCGTCTCATGACGGGTTAATCGAACGCGCTCAAAAGGACCCGAAATTGGGGTCTTGACTCAAAGAGGATTCGGTAGGGGCGCATGCAACTGTGGCAAGCGCGGACGTGGCCGGGCGCCGGCCTCCGCCTAATGCCCGGCCGCGCGCTCAGATCCGAAGTACGAGCGTTCAAACACGGGTAATCACAACACGAGTAATCAAAATTTCGTGTCTTTCTCGTGTCTCATCCGCAAACCCGACATGCTGCGTCGCTCCGATTGGAACTCTGACCTGGGTATAACGAGTGGGCGCTGCGGGACTCGAACCCACGACCTCAGCCGTGTGAAGGCTGCGCTCTAACCAGCTGAGCTAAGCGCCCTTTCGGGGTTTTGCCGGTCCATAACCGTAGCCTGCGCCACGTCGTCGACCTGCGGCAGTCGGGCGATTTGGGGGGTCCGAGTGGCACCGGTACCCTGACTTCAGCATGACGTCCCCAGCCGGCAACGGCAGCAGCAGGCCCCAGACCTGGAGCGCACGGCTTTTCGGTGCGTTCACAAGCCCCCGTGGTACCTCGGGCGGGTCCGACGAGGCTCCTGATTCCGTCGAGGTCCTACCGGCGGCAGAGCGCAAGGCGGCCATGTCGACCCTCGATCCGATGGAGGCCAAGTGGAGCCTGGGGGCGTTCGTGCTGGCGGCCGTTGCCGGCATTGCCATCCCGGCCTACATCATCGCCGACAACAAGGTGACCAAGAGGGGCAAGGACACCATCGCCGTCGCCCCCGACGCCAAGCTGCTCGGTGGCCTGCTCCTGTTGCTGTGCCTGATCGGGTTCCTGGCACTCTGGAAGCGGAAGCGCACCCTCGTCGCCTTCGACCTCTTCCTGCTGGGATTCGGGTTCACGCTCTTCGTCGGGCTCGTCGGGTTCGTCTTCATCCTCCTCGGCGGCTGGCTCCTGCTGCGAGCTTGGCGCCTCAACAAGTACGGCACCACCAACACGAAGGCAATCGCCAGCCAGGTCCGGGACCGTCCGCGGGGGCGAGATCGAAAAGAGGCTGCCAAGACAACGGGAAAGGCAACCGCGAAGTCACCGGCGAGGTCGGGCACGCCCAAGGCACCGACTGCAAACAAGCGCTACACGCCCAAGTCGGCTCCCCGGAAGAAGATCCCCAAACCCACGGAGTAGCAGTCCGCAGCCGGCGCTTCAGCCGGCGGGCTCCACCAGGAGCGCCGAGCGCAAGAGCTGGAGCACGTCGGCCCGGCGGCGCACCAACGAGCGTGCCGTGGGCTCCTCGCCGAGTGCCCGCAGCACCTCCACCTCGGTGACCATTCCGATAACCGTGGAATAGATGGCCAGCAGCAACAGCCCGGGATCGTGCCGGCGCATCGTGCCAGCGTCCATCTCGGCCTCCAGGAAGGAGGTAGCGCGCTCCACGAGCGGCCCCAGCGCGAGCGTCATCTGCGTCGCCGCCGGAGGCCCGAGCCGACCCACCTCTCGCAGCAGCCCCAGCAGCTCGGGCTGCCGGGCGGCCAAGCGGAACACCGATCGCACCACCGCCTCCACCCGGGCCCACCCCTCCCCGGCGCCTCGCAGCGCCGACTCGAGCGCCTCGGAGAGATCACGGGCACTACGAGCGATCACCGCCTCCAAGAGGGCGTCCTTGGAAGGGAACCAGTAGAGGATCGACTGTTTCGTGAGATCCAGGCTCTTCGCCGTCGCGTCGAGCGAGGTGGCCTCGTAACCCCTGGTGGCGAACGAGGCCAGGGCGGCATCGAGGATGCGGTCACTGGTCGCTGGGGTCGGCACTTACCAAATGGTAGACAGATTCGGGCTCCGGTGCTAGAAAATCCCGATGCCGATCGACCGGGACCTCCGCGGCAAACGCTTCTTTATCACGGGTGCCACGGGCTTCCTGGGCACCGCCCTCGTGGAGCGGATCGTGCGCTGCGTCCCCGAGGCCGAGATCACGGTCCTCATACGGCCGGGACGTCGGGCCGACGCCTCGGCACGACTGGCCCGCGAGGTGATCAAGAACGACTGCTTCGACCGCCTGCGGTCCGAGCTCGGCGAGCGCTTCTCCGACGAGGTGGCCCGACGGGTGAGGGCCGTGGCCGGGGACGTGAGTCGTGACGGGCTCGGACTCGACGACGAGGGTCGGTCTGCATTGGCCGACGCGAGTGTCGTGATCCACTCCGCGGCCACGGTGTCCTTCGACGCCCCGCTTACCCAGGCGGTGGAGATCAATCTTCTGGGCCCCTCACGTGTGGCTGCGGCGATCGCCGAGGTCGGCTCTGAGGCTCACCTGATCGCCGTCTCGACCGCGTACGTCGCAAGCACGCACCAGGGGGAGGCCAGAGAGGAGCTCCTGACCGAGAACCGCTTCACCCTCGACGTCCCCTGGGAGGACGAGGTGGCATCGGCTCGGCGGCTCCGGGCCGACCTGCAGGCCGAGTCGCGCAAGCCCGAGCGCCTGCGCGACTTCACCAAGAAAGCGCGGGCGGAAATCGGGGCGGCCGGTGATCACTTGATTGCTGCCCGGGCCGAGAAGGTGCGGGAGGAGTGGGTCACCGCCGAGCTGGTTCAGGCGGGCACGGCGCGCGCACTGTCGCTCGGATGGCCTGACGCCTACCCCTTCACCAAGGCGCTCGGTGAGCGGGCGCTCGTGGAACAGTGGGAGGGGCGAGTACCGATATCGTTCGTCCGCCCGTCGATCATCGAGTCTGCCGTCGCAGAGCCGCGTCCGGGCTGGATCCGCGGCTTCCGGATGGCAGAGCCGATCATCGTGTCCTACGCGCGCGGCCTCCTGCGCGAGTTTCCCGGTGTCCCCGAGGGCATCGTCGACGTCATCCCCGTCGACCTCGTGGTGGCGGCCATCCTGGCCGTGGCGGCACGCGGGCCCGAGCCCGGACGGCCGAAGGTGTACCACGTGGCCTCGGGCGTGCGGAACCCGTTGCGTTACGGGCGCCTGGTGGAGCTGACAACCGACTTCTTCCAGCGGAATCCGCTCTACGACGAGCGGGGTCAACCCATCAACGTGCCCGAATGGTCCTTCCCGGGCCGGGGACGGGTGCAGCGTCAGCTCCGACGGGCCGACACCGTCATGACCATCGCCGAGAAGCTGCTGACCGGCTTGCCCATCCGAGGAAAGCAGGCCCAGCTGGCCGCACGGATTGAGGAACGTCATGCCCTCGCCAAGCGCGCCCTGGGCTACGTCGAGCTCTACGGTGCGTACACCGAGACCGATGCGCGCTACCGGGTCGACAACCTCATGGAGCTCTGGGGAGCGTGTGACAGCGAGGACCACGAGCGATTCGAATTCGATCCGGGCTCCATCGACTGGGATCAGTACGTGCACGAAATCCATCTCCCGTCGGTCCTCGAGCACACGCGAGTGCGGACCAAGCCCGGGAAGTCGGTGGTGGACAAGAGGCCCGACCGGCAACGTAAGGCGATCCTGTCGCCGGACCGGGATCTCGCGGTCTTCGACCTCGAGCACACGCTCATGTCATCCAACGTGGTCGACACCTACGCCTGGCTGGCCAGCCGCCACCTGTCACCATCGCGGCGGGCACGCTTCGTCGCCGACCTGGCCCGCCAGGGACCCTCTCTGCTCGCGCTCGACCGGCGGGACCGCGGCGACTTCCTGCGCGCGTTCTACCGGCGCTTCGAGAATGCCCCCATCGAGCAGCTGCGGGAGGACTCGTGGGAGCTGTTCCACCGGCAACTGCTTACGCGGTCGTTCCCCGACGGGTTCGCCCGGGTGCGGGCGCACCGGGCACTGGGGCACCGGACACTGCTGATCACCGGCGCGCTGGACTTCATCATCGAGCCGATACGGCCGCTGTTCGATGACATCGTCTGCGCGGAAATGGAGTCCCGCGACGGTCGGCTCACGGGCCACCTGACGACGTTGCCACCCATCGGCGAAGCGCGGGCACTGCTGCTGGCCGACTACGCCGAGGCGCACTCGTTGTCGCTCGAAGAGTCCGTCGCCTACGCCGACTCGGCGAGCGATCTGGCGATGCTCGAGGCGGTCGGCTTCCCCGTGGCCGTGAACCCTGAGGCCCGACTGTCGGCCATCGCCCGCCGCCGGGGCTGGCATGTGGAGCACTGGGCCAAGGCACAGGGCGGGTCGCATCGACCTCTGCCCTTGGGCCCCTTCGACGTGAAACCACCCAAGGCGGTGATGGGTCGGTGAGCACGCTCCTGTTCGAACGATCGCTCCCGCGCTTCGCTGCGGCGCGGCTGGTCTCCACCCTGGGCTCCGGACGCGGCGTCGGGGTCGGGCCCTTGCGGCTGGTCGAGCGCGAGGCGCCGGTCGTGCCCGCCGAAGGGTGGGTCCACGTCGATCCCACGTTGTCCGGCATCTGCGGTTCCGACCTCGCCACCTTGGATGGCCGCAGCTCTCGCTACTTCGAGGACATCGTGTCCTTCCCCTTCGTGCCGGGCCACGAGGTCGTCGGCACGGTCGCGCAAGACTCCGTCGCCGCGGACGGGGCCGCGCTGGCCGCGGGCAGCCGTGTCGTGCTCCAACCGGTGCTTGGCTGCGCGGCGCGCGGGATCGAGCCGCCCTGCCCCGCCTGCCAAGCCGGGAACGTCGGGAACTGCGGCAACCTCGCCTTCGGCCACATCCGGCCGGGACTGCAGACGGGGTTCTGCGCCGACACCGGCGGTGGCTGGTCGACCTCGGGCCTCGTCGCCCACTCCAGCCAGCTCTACGGGGTGCCCGAAGCCCTGAGCGACACGGACGCCGTCACCGTCGAGCCGGTCGCATGCGCCGTACATGCGGTGCTCGGAGCACCCATCGCCGGAGGTGACGTCGTGGCGGTCGTCGGCGCGGGAACCCTCGGTCTGCTGGTGACGGCAGCACTGGGCCACCTGGCGTCGATCGGGCGCTGCCCGGCACCGTCGATGGTCCTGGTTGGGGCTCGCTACGCGCATCAGCAACGACTGGCTCGCGAGCTCGGCGGCACCGACGCGCTGCCCGACGATCAGTTGGCGCGTGCGGTGCGCCGGCACTCGCGGTCCCTGTCCTACGGCGGCGCGTCGGGCATGACCGCCACACTGTCGGGAGGTGCCGACGTGGTGATCGACTGCGTGGGTAGCCCCGAGTCCATCGCCCAGTCGCTCGCCATGGTGCGCCCGCGCGGGACGGTGTCATTGGTCGGCATGCCGGGCAGGGTCACGGTCGACCTGGCGCCGTTGTGGCACCGCGAAGTTCGCCTGGCGGGGGCCTACGCCTATGGGACCGAGGGAGGCGCCGGCATGGACGACCGTGTGTCCACGTTCGCGCTTGCCTTCGAGGTCGCCGAAGCGCAGCGCACCGGCCGACTGGTGTCTGCCACCTATCCCCTCACCCGCTTCGAGGACGCCGTGGCCCACGCGGGCGCGGCCGGAAGGCGGGGGGCCGTGAAGATCGCCTTCGACGTACGGAAAGGATCTGCCTGATGAGCCGCCGACCCGGCTTCGTCCTCGAAGTGGACAAGTCCACCCCACCGACTCTGTTCTGGAACGGCGAGGGGTTCATGCTCGAGACGCTCCCCGAGGGGAGCCGGGTGATTTACGCGCCCGAACCGATGAAGGCGATCGACGACCCCTACCGCGCCATCCGTCACGCGCTGCTGCATCCCGTCGGCGATCGCGATCCCCTGCCGGCGCTCCTCCGGCCCGGCATGAAGCTCACGATCTGCTTCGACGACGTGTCGCTGCCGCTGCCCCCGATGGAGGCACCGGACGTCCGACAGATGGTCATTGAGACGGTGCTGGACATGGCGGCGGAGGCGGGCGTGGACGACGTCGTCCTCGTGGCCGCACTGGCGCTGCATCGCCGCATGACCGAAGAGGAGCTGCGTCACGCGCTCGGCAACCGCGTCTACGACGCGTTCGCACCGCACGGCCTGCTCACCCAGCATGACGCCGAAGACCCCGAGAACCTCATCCACCTGGGTCAGACCGATCAGGGCGAGGACGTGGAGATCAACAAGAGGGCGGCCACATCGGACCTGCTCGTCTACGTCAACATCAACCTCGTCACCATGGACGGTGGCCACAAGAGCGTGGCGACCGGCCTGGCCAGCTATCGGAGCCTGCGTCACCACCACAATCCGCAGACCATGCGCCACTCGAAATCGTTCATGGACCAGCCATCTTCGGAACTGCATTCGTCCAACTGGCGCATGGGTCGCCTCATCGCGGACTCCGGGGTCAAGATCTTCCAGATTGAGACGACGCTCAACAACGACACCTTTCCGTCCAATTTCCAGTTCCTGCAGAAGCGGGAGTGGGAGTGGTCGCTACGCGACCGCGCTTCCTTTGCGGCGTCCTCGGCTGCCTTGTCCAAGACGCCGCCCCGGATCGCCCGGCAGATCTTCCAGTCGATCAAGTCCCCCCACGCGCTGACCTCGGCGCAGGCCGGCGAGGTGGAGGCGGTCCACGCACTCACGACCTCCAACGTGTGGGCCCAGCAGGGCGTCGACGTCGAGGGTCAGACCGACATCCTGACGATGGGCCTGCCCTACATCTGCCCCTACAACGTCAACTCCATCATGAACCCGATCCTGGTCGCCTGCCTCGGCCTGGGGTACTTCTTCAACATGTACCGCGGGAAACCCCTCGTGCGCGAGGGCGGTGTCGTGATCATGCGGCATCCGACCCGGCCCGAGTTCCACCCAGGCCACCACCCGAGTTACATCGACTTCTACGAGCAGGTGCTGACCCAGACCATCGACCCCGTGCAGATGCACAAGGAATTCGAGGAGTCCTTCGCGACCGACCCGTGGTACGTGCACCTGTACCGGACGGGTCACGCCTACCACGGCGTCCACCCGTTCTACATGTGGTACTGGTGCGCGCATGCGATGGCACACGTGGGCCGGGTCATCGTGGTCGGCGGAGACGCCAAGGCAGTGCGGCGCCTTGGGTTCTCCCCCGCGAGCTCACTCAACGACGCCCTCGAGATCGCCTCCGACGTGGTCGGCCCCTCCCCCACTCTCACCCACATGCACAACCCGCCGATCCTCATGTCGGACGTGCACTGATGGCGACCTCAGGGATTCTCCGGCGGGTGCGTTCGGCCCGCTTCCCTCTCGCTCCGCCCACATGGCCGACGACGCTCGAACGGCCCGACCCCGAGCGGAAGGTCGGGCTGGACTACGACCACGAGTGGTCACGGCGCTACCCGGTCCGGTTGGCCCGCGCGGTGGTGATGGACAACATCACGCGGCCGGCGGCACGCCTGTTGGCGCCCGCGACGGTGCGCGGGCTGGAGCACCTGCAGCACGTCGAAGGGCCAGTGATCTTCGCCGCCAACCACGCGAGCCACATCGACACACCCCTGCTCCTCACGACGCTGCCTGTCGAGTTCCGCCACCGGACGATCGTGGCCGCCGCCTCCGACTACTTCTTCGACCGCACCTGGAAGTCCGTGCTGTGGTCCTTCGCGCTTGCGGCCATACCAATTGAGCGCAGCAAAGTGAGCAGGCGGTCGGCCGACACGGCAGCCGAGGTCGTCGAGGACGGCTGGAATCTCGTCATCTTCCCCGAAGGCGGGCGCTCGCCCGACGGCTGGACCCAGCCCTTCCACGGGGGGGCCGCCTACCTGGCCCGGCGTACCGGGCGGCCGGTGGTCCCGGTCTACCTCCATGGGACTCGCCATGTGCTGCCCAAGACCCCTGAGCCCGGGACGAGGGCACCCGGCGGCTCGGGCACCGAGTCACGCCAGAGTGGCAGGCTGCGCCGCTCCCCCATTGCCGTCCTCTTCGGCGCTCCCATGGCGCCCGACGAGGGCGAGAGTGCTCGCCGTTTCTCCGCCCGCGTGGAGGCAGCAGTCGCCACCTTGTCGCGTGAGGTGCACTCCGACTGGTGGCAAGCGCGCCGCGCCGTCAGCGCGATCGCCCCGATCGAAGGCGCCGAGACGGCCCACCGGGGGCCCGACGCGTCGGCCTGGCGCCGTGCCTGGGCGCTCGACGATCCGCCGTCCCGCCGTGGCGTCAAGGAATGGCCGGACTGACACGAGTTGGCCCGCCGATCGGGAACTTGGCCCTCAGCCGGGCATGTGAAGTCCGAGCACCTCGAGTGAAGACGACCGGGCGCACGGCGGGGTTTCCGAAGGCCTCCTTGGCGTACCCGGCCATGTAGATCACGACGATGCCGGGCCGTTGGGCGCGTCACGCGTCGGCCAGCGCTGTGCCCTGCATCGTGGGCATGATGACGTCGGTGAGGAGGAGGTCGATACGACCTTTGTGGCGACGACTCAGCGCGAGGGCGCACTGCCCGATACCCGTGGCGACCACCTCGCAGCCGTTGCGCTCCAGGATCGCCGAGGTGATGGCGATCCCCGCTGTGGGACTCCGTGTCGTCAGCACTCCATCGAGACACTCGCTCCTTCCCCATCTTCGCTGCAGCATGGTGCCAACAGTGCCATGCTGCTCCGGGGGCGTCGGCGCATGCGGAGCCCGAGAGGAGCCCAATGCAGACAATCGTTCTCGGCAGCGGCAACCCGCTACCCGACGCTGAGCGTGCCGGACCCTCCACACTGGTGCGCACCCAGCTCGGCGACCTCCTGTTCGACTGCGGCCGCGGCGTCCTCATGCGCGCCGCGGCTGCGGGCTCGAGCGCCGGCGCGGTGCGGGGACTGTTCCTGACCCATCTGCACAGCGATCACACGACGGATCTCAATGACATCATCACCTCGCGTTGGGTGACGTCGTTCCAACCCAACCCGCTGCCCGTGTACGGACCGCGCGGGACCACCGGCCTGCTCCAGGCGACGGAGGCCATGCTCGAGCCCGACATCGGGTACCGCATGGCTCACCATGCGGACCTGCAATGGCGGCCGTCGGCTGATGTCACCGAGTGCGAGCACGGCCTCGTCCTGGAGGCAGGATCGGTGCGGGTCACGGCGGCCGCCACCGATCATGCTCCCGTTCGTCCCACCGTCGGATACCGGATCGACGAGGGCGACACGTCCGTGGTGATCGCGGGCGACACGGTCCCGTGTCCCGGTCTCGACGAGCTGTGCGCGGGGGCCGATATGCTCGTCCACACCGTCGTCCGGCGCGACCTGATTGAGCCGCTCGGCCTGGCCCGCTTGACCGACGTCCTGGACTACCACTCCTCTGTGGAGGACGCCGCCCGGACGGCCGCCCGCAACGACGTCGGCACGCTTCTCCTGACGCATCTGGTGCCCGCGCCACGGCCCGGGACGGAAGACGAATGGGTGGCACTTGCGAACGAGCATTTCGCCGGCGCGGTCGTGGTGGCGCGGGACCTCCTCTCCATCGAGGTCAACCGGTCGGCGTGACGGCGGACCCGGGCGCGTTCCGTGAGGCCTCCGGCTACTACGTGGCGGGGCGGCCGCCCTATTCGCGCCACCTGGTCGCCACGCTGCAGCGCGAGCTCTCGCTCGACGGCCACGGACGCCTGCTCGACGTCGGCTGTGGACCGGGGGTCCTGGCGGTCGAGCTGGCACCGGCCTTCGAAGAGTCGGTGGCCGTCGACCCCGATCCGGGGATGCTCGCCGAGGGCGGGCGGGGGGCCGCGGCGCTGGGGCTGAGGGGAATTCGGTGGGTCCAGGGGGTGGCTGAGGATCTCGGCAGCCTCGTCACAGGCCCCTACCGGCTTGTGACGTTCGGCCAGTCCTACCACTGGACCGCTGGCGTGGACGTGCTCGACACCGTGTACGGGCTCCTCGAATCCGGTGGCGCCGTGGCGTTGATCGGCCACTGCGCCGAGGGCCGGCCTGAGCCACCGGGGCCGGCTCGCCCTCGAATCCCCGAGGACGAGATCGTGGCGCTCGTGCGGCAGTTCACCCGCGACGACCCGTCGCCGTTGTACCGGGGCGGGCGGGCTGCACCGCATCTGTACCTGGGCGACCTGCGCGCGTCGCTCTTCGGCGCTTGCTGGATGGTCTATGCGCCGGGCCGAGGGGACATCGTGCGCGACGTGGACTCGATCGTGGCGGGCTACTACTCCACGTCGTACGCCGCACCGCGCCGCTTCGGCGACTCGAGGGCGGCGTTCGAGGCCGCGTTGCGGGACCTGCTGTGGCAGCACTCCCCCGAGGGCCTGTTCTGGGACTGGCCGGGCGACACGGAGATCGTACTGGCCACCAAATAATCGGACGATCAGATGGCGATGACGCGCAGCTGGGCGCGCGGGTCGCTGATGGGCACGACCTCCTTGCCCAGTGGTGCGATGGCGACGGCGGCCAGCTTGAAGTTCCCCAGGCCGAGCGGAATACCGATGATCGTGAGGCACAGCACCAGACCGAGGACGACGTGCGCCAAAGCCATCCACACGCCCGCCAGCAGGAACCAGATGATGTTGGCCACCACGGATGGCGCGCCGGCATCGGGCTTGGGCACCACTGCCCGTCCGAACGGCCACACCACGAAGGCGGACAGGCGGAAACACGCCACCCCGAAGGGGATCGTGATGATCAAGAGACACAACACGACGCCGGCCACGGCGTAGCCGATGGCGAGCCACAGCCCCGAGAAGACGAACCACAACAGGTTCAGCAGTGTGCGCACTCGAATCGCCTCGCTACTTCCGTCGCCGCAGCCGCCTGCGGTGCAGAGCGCCGAGCCGCTCCTCGCGCAGGGCCTCCGACGCCGAGTCGTCCAGTGGCTCGAGCACGGCGTCATGCAGCGCCCAGGAGAGCAGGCGGTCGGCCAGAGCCGGATTGCGCGCCAGGACCGGCCCGTGGAGGTAGGTCCCGACCACGCGACCACCGACCGCGCCCTCACCACCGCCGCCGGCGCCGTTGCCGATGCCGGCGGTGACCCGACCCAACGCGACGGTGCCCTCTCCGAGCGTCGTCCGGCCCCCGTGGTTCTCGAATCCCGTCAGGACGGGGAGATCCTCGACGCCGACGGGTTCGGCCACCACCTCCCCCACCGCACGCGGGCCGGCTCCCTTCACGGTCACGAGGTCGAGCAGACCCACGCCCTCGTGGGGCTCCCCGTCGGCACCCGGGAACGTCCGTCCCACCACCTGGAAGCCGGCGCACACCGCCAGCACCACCGCCCCGTCCGCCACGCGCCGGACCAGGGTCCCGTCGTCGATCAGCGTGCGGGCGGCCCGGACCTGCGGCCCGTCCTCACCCCCACCGAGGCAATAGATGTCCGCCCCCGGAAGCGGGCGGTCGGAGACCGCCTGCAGCAGCTCGGCGTCATGGCCTCGCCACTCGGCTCTCCGGGTGAGGATGAGCCCGTTCCCCCCGTCCCCATAGGTACCCAGAAGGTCGGGGTAGACCACTGCCACGCGCAGCGGACCGCTCATTCAGGCGCCTCGAGCAGGTCGTGGAACGCCGTGTAGTTCCCGATGACGTCGACGATGGCACCCGTGCCGTCGGCCGCCTGGGCCACCGCCCGGACCGGGTCGGGCTCCGTCGTGTGCGCCACGCCCGCATAGTGCAGCCGGACGGAGAGATCGCGGAAGCGGTCGCCGGTAGCCACGACGGCGCGACCGGCCAGCCGTTCGTAGGGCACGTCCCACAGCCAGCTGGGATCCGCCCCGTCAGCCACCCGCGCGTTGATGCTGACGACCAGCGGCGCATCGGAACCGGCCACCAGGCACAGCAACTCGTCCCACCCGGCGGGGTTCTTGGCCAGCATGAGGCGTGCCCGCACCTCGCCGAAGGCGCGCACCGTGAAGCGGCCGGCGACCTCCTCGACGTGCTCCATGGCTCGCAGCGCCGCGATTGCGTCCACGCCGCACGCCTCCGCCGCCACAGCCGCCATGAGCGCATTGGCCTGGTTGAACCGACCGGGCAGCATCAGGGCGATGGCGTGGGTCCTCCCATCGGCCCACGCCGCGCTCGGCAGGCCTTGCGGCGAGTGCACGAGCGCGACCTCGGTCTCGGGGCGGGCGAAGCCGCACCCCGCACACGACCACCCGCCCTCGGTGAATTCGATGCGTCCCTCACAGGCGGGGCAGCCCACGGCATCGAGCTGCCACCGCAGACCCGCTCCGACCCAGTGCACGTCACGGGCCACGCTCGCACCCCAGGCCACAAGCGGGTCGTCCGCGTTGGCGACGACATGGGTGTGGGGCGCCGCGGCCAGTGCGGCGCGCCAGCGGCCCGCCACCATGCGAACCTCGTTCGTGCGGTCGAGCTGGTCCCGCGACAGGTTCAGCAGCACGACAGCGACGGCCGTGGTCGCGGTCAACACTCGCGGGAGGTAGACCTCGTCCACCTCGAGGACGACCCGCGTTGCGCGCGACCCGGCGAGAGCGGCGACATGACCCGCTGGCATGTTCGACCCCGTCTCGTTGCTCACCACTTCGTCACCGGTGGCTCCAAGGGCAACCGTCAGCAGTCGCGTCGTGGTCGTCTTGCCGTTCGTCCCGGTGACGAGCGCGACCTCTCGTCCCGCGCTCAGGTGCTCGAGCAGCTTCGGGTCGAGGCGGAGCCCGGCCCGGCCTCCGGCAACGGTGCCCTGGCCGCGGCCCAGGCGGCGCGATGCGGCGTTGACGGCGCGGGTGGTCGCGCTGGCGAACCGCGCCCTCACCGAGGCGGCTTGGTACGCGCCAGCTCCTCGGCTGTCGGCTCGTGGCGCACCCGCGACTCCGCGGGCAGCAACGCGCTGATCGCCTGCATGATCGTCTCGGTGTCCGCCTTGGCATCGGTCAACGACAACGGCACCGGTTTGCCCACCCGCACCAGCACCTTGGGCGGGTTGCGCACCAGAGTGACGTCGGGAACCCGTGCCGAGCGCGGCCACACCTTCTCGGTGCCCCACAGCCCGACGGGGACGACGGTGGCGCCGGTCGAGGCGGCGAGGCGCGCCACGCCCGTCTTGCCGTGCAGCACGGGGTCGAAGAAGTCATGGCCGCGCGGGATCGTCCCCTGCGGGGTCACGATGACCACCTCGCCCGCCTTGAGCGCCGCCTCGACCTCGCGCAGCGGCTGACCCGACCCGCTCCCGCGGTCCACCGCGATGCCTCCGATGGCGCGGGCGATGGAGCCGACCACGGGTGCGTCGAAGATCTCCCTCTTGCCGAGGAAGCGCACGGGACGGCCGATGGCGCGGGCGAGGAGGGCGAGCGCGGCCACGTCGAAGTAGCTCCGGTGGTTGGAGGCCAGCAGGACCGGGCCTCGTGCGGGCACATTCTCGACCCCGGCGACGTCGAAGCGCGCATAGGGAAAGGTGAGCTTGCGGACGAAGGGTCGGAGCATGTGGTACGGCTCGAGGCCGACGAGGCTGGGAACGCCCGGGGGTCGGTCCCAGTACTCAATGGACCAGCGGCGCGCGGTGGCCACCACGGTGAGGGACGGATCGGGGTTCACCGCGTGGGGCGTGCCCACGCTGGAGAGCAACGGCACGTCGAAGATGCTGTCGCTGCAGGCGTGGCAGTCGGACAGATCGATCCCCTCTTCGTACGTCCACGCGCGCACGGCGCGCAGCTTGCCGGTCCCCCACACGAACCCCTCGTAGAGCCGGCCTGTGTAGCGGCCGTCCTTGGTCTCGTAGGCGGTGGCGATCAGGTCGTCGAAGCCGAGGGCCTCTGCGAACGGGGCGATCAAGTCCACGGGCGTGGTGGTCGAGAGCACGAGCCGGTGTCCCTCGGCGCGGAAGGCGGCCAGGCGCTGTGGGGCGAAGGGGGCGACCAGGTCGCTGAGCCCCGCCACCGCCCTCCTGCCGGCCGCCTGGACCTGCTCCTGGCGCCAGCCCCGGGCCACCCGGGCGGCGGCCCGCACCAGGGACATGGAGAACAGGTTCTCCCCGAAGCGGTCGTTCACGGCGTAGAGCAGCTTGTCCCCCGGGAGGGAGCGTCCCTCCGGGAGCACCCCTTCCTGCACGAGGGCTCGGTTCAGGATCTGGCCCGACGCCCGGCACAGCAGTGTCCGGTCGAGGTCGATGAAGACGGCGCTCGGGGCCACGGCTACGCAGCCTAAAGCAGTTCGCACACCCATCTCCGGGGCGCCGGAACGCATCACGGAGCGGCCCGGCATGGGCCCGGAATTAGGAGAAGGGATCGCCGGGGGGGAGGGCGATCCCTTCTCAAGACTCATCAGGGCTGGAGGGGGGGCTTCCATTTCCCTGCGGTCTGCATCACATTGTGTCGGCCCCTCGGAGATCAGTCAAGCAGCTTTAGCAGATACTTGGTATCAGTTATACTGATGGGTAACTCAACTCGGGCAAGCATTCTCGGTAGGAGGGCCTGGTGGAACTGAAACATCTGCAAGCACTCTTGGGCATCGCGGACACCGGGAGCTTCTCCGCCGCGGCGGCCTCCATCGGCACGGTGCAGTCCAACGTGTCGGCCCACGTGGCCCGGTTGGAGCGTGAGCTCGACGTGCTGCTCGTCGATCGGGCGTCGGGGCGCCTGACCGAAGAGGGCGACGTCGTCATCGAGCGGGCGCGCCGGGTGATGAACGAGCTCGAGGCGATGGTCGCCGACGTGACCGCGCTGCGCGAGGAGGTGGTCGGGACGGTCCGCCTCGGCATGATCGGCACGACGGGGCGATGGCTCGTGCCCCAGCTCTTCGACCTCCTCCGGGTGCGCCACCCCCACATCCACCTGAACGTGGCCGAGGGCTCGAGCATGCAGTTGGAGCAGCAGCTCGCCTCGGGCCAGCTCGACCTCGCCGTGGTCACCTTCCCCCTGAGCGGGGACGAGATCATGGCTGCGCAGCTCTTCGACGAGGACCTGGTGGCCGTCCTCCCAAAGGACCACCCCCTGAGCGCGGAGTCCTCGATCCCCCTCGAGCGCCTTTCCGAGCTGGAGCTCCTCCTTCCGGCCCCGGGCACCGCGCTGCGGGCCGAGATCGACGGCGCGACGGTGCCGGCCCGGGTGGCGCTGCGGCCGGCCATGGAGCTCGACGGCGTGCGCCTGATCGCCTCCCTGGCTTTCGACGGCTACGGTCCCGCCATCCTCCCTGCGACCGCCGTGCCGGGCCACCAGCGGGGGCGCTTCTCGGTGTTGCCGGTCACCGGCCTGCCCCGCCGCCGTGTCGGGGTGGCGCAGCGACGCCGGGGCCTGCCGTCAGCGCCCGCCCGCTCGGTGATCGACGTGCTCGGGCTCGTGGTCAACGACGCCTTGTCCATGCCCGAGGGCATCCACCCCACCTGAGCCCCGGGCCGCTCAGGTGGCCGGCTGCGGCTGCGGCTCCCGCCACATCGTCCAGATGGACGGTCCTCCCCCGCTCAGCGGCACCTCCTGCACGACCTCGAAGCCGTGGCGGCGGTAGAAGGGGATGTTGCGCTCCTTGGACGACTCGAGGTAGCAGGGAATCCCCTCCCGGTCGCAGTGCGAGAGCACGGGGCGCATGAGGGCACTGCCGACGCCCTTGCCCTGCTCACCGACAGCGGTGCCCAGGCTGGCCAGGTACCAGTGCGGCTGGTGGGGGTGCAGCTTCTCCACCGTGCCGATGAGCCGCAGGGTGGCGACGAGGTTGGTCGCCACGTACGGCAACACCGGCACCATCGTGAGGATCCCCCGCGGGCCGGTCAGCAACGGCTTGCCGGCGGGAGCCCAGATGGCCGAGCCGGCGTAGCCGTCGGTCGTGTAGCAGCCCCCGAACGGCAGGTAGTCGGCCCGAAGCTGGGTGCGGAAGTACGCGCGCAGACCCGCGTCCCGCCGCGCGCCGTCCCGGAAGATGTAGCCGGAGACGGGATCGTCCCAGAAGGTCTCGGCCAACTGGGCTGCCATGGCCTCGACGTCCGAGGCGCCGGCACGCCGGACTACTGGCAGGGCAGGCTCGGGAACCATGAGGGGATCGATGGTGGCAGAGGCCCCGGCCAGGCGCCACCCGGCGAGGCGGCCGCGTAGGCCTGGCCGATCGCCGCGAGCTCGGGTGCCAGCCGGAGCCCCACGTAGATCCCGCCCGAGCGCGTGAAGTGCCCGCCGTCGCCGCAGCGCACGTTGACCTGCCCGACGCTGGCCGTAAACGTCCGCTCGGGCGAAACGACGGCGTTGAGGTCGAACGCGTAGACCCCGCTGCTGTCGGCCCCAGCCGGCGAGGTGCCGGCCACCTCACGCATGGCCTCGTTGTCGGCAGCCACGCGGGCCGGATCGTTCTCCGGCCACGGGGCGCCGGTCGGCGAGACCCCGCTGTCGTAGTAGGGCGACGTCAGCAACACCACGCTCGCCCTCCGGGAGCCGAGGACCGCCACCGCCTGACGGAAGCGGCTCTCGACGTAGCGGTCGAAGTCGGCCTGCCCGAGGTTCTGCCAGTGCCCGCCGATCACCTGGTCGAAGGTCTCGCCCCGGGCGAGGTACACCACCACATCGGGATTGTAGGCATCGACCCATCTGCGCCAGGTGTCGAGCACCGAGTCCGGGTTGTGGTCGACGTCACACGGGGCATCCGGCGCCACCGTGTACCAGAGGACCCGGATCTGGGTCTGCATGGACAACGAGCAGCCCGGGGTCACCTCGTTGAGGATCTGCACGTCGTCCTGCCCTGCCTCCTGCGCAGACGGATCGTGCCCGTGCCGCCCCACTCCTTGACGAGCAGCGACGTGATCAGGAACCCGGAGAGCACGAAGAAGGAGTCGACGCCGTAGAAGCCGCCGGGCACCGAGTTCAAACCCGTGTGGAAGGCGATGATCGCCAGGACCGACAGGGCCCGGATGCCGTCGAGCCCCCGGATGTGGCCAAGCGTCGGGCGAGCCCCGCGTGCGTTAGCGTCCGTGCTCATGTTGCGCCAGGTATCGTCGGCCGACGTCACGGCCGCTCCGTCCCATACTGCGGAAACGTCCGTGAGAGCCCGCCCTCACTGCTCGACTCGGGTCTGCACGCCCAGATGACCCCGGCGTGCTGAGAATCGGCATCCTGGGGGCGGCCAAGATCGCTCCGGTCGCCCTGGTCAAACCGGCCCGCCGGACCGGACGTGCCACCGTCGTTGCCGTGGCGGCCCGCGACCGGACCCGGGCGGAGGAGTTCGCCCGCAAGCACGAAATTCCCCGCGTCCTGGGCGATTACGCCGAACTGGTGAGCGACCCGGACATCGACGCCGTCTACAACCCGCTCCCCAACGGGCTGCACGGCTTCTGGACGATCGCCGCCATCAGGGCGGGCAAGCACGTCCTGTGCGAGAAGCCCTTCACCGCCAACGCCGACGAGGCCAGGACGGTGGCGGAGGCGACCACCGCCAACCCCGGCCTGGTGGTCATGGAGGCGTTCCATTACGAGTACCACCCCTTCGCCAAGCGCCTGGTGGAGATCGTCCGCTCGGGTGAGCTGGGCAACGTCACGAACATCGACGTGTCCTTCTCGGCCCCCCTCTGGAAGAAGGGCGACATCCGCTACCAGCTGGCACTGGCCGGCGGCGCCACCATGGACATGGGTTGCTATCCCGTGAGCCTCTTGCGGCTGCTGGCGCCCGGGCCGCGCGTGATCAGTGCGGAGGCCAAGCTGTCGTCCCCGGGCGTCGACCGGGCCATGGACGCCCACTTCTCGCTCCCCGACGGGGGTCGCGCCCACATCGGATGCTCCATGTTCTCGTCGTCGGTGCTCCGCCTCCACGCGGAGGTCACGGCCGACAACGGCAAGATCTCCGTCTTCAACCCCTTCAGCCCGCAGTACGGGCACCGGATGAAGGTGACGACCTCGCTCGGCACGCGCAAGGAGCGTTTCAGTCGCAAGGCGACCTATGACTTCCAACTCGAGGCGTTCGCGGCGGCCGTGGAGGACGGTGCGTCCTTCCCGACGACCGCGGTCGACGCGATCCGCACCATGGAGCTCATCGACGCCATCTACACCGCTGCCGGCCTCCCGCTGCGTCAACCCACGCCCGTCGCCTGATGCCACTCGCCGCCGACGACCTCTCGGCTCTGGCCGACGCGGCGCTCGGTGCCGCAGCCGGCTGCCAGGCGGCCGAGCTCCGGGTCGAGCGCATCCGGAGCCAGGTGGTGCGCCTCCACGACGCGCAACCGGACACGACAGCCGACGACACCGACTTCGGCATGGGCGTGCGCGTTGTCGTCGACGGAGCGGTGGGGTTCGCCGCCACCATCGACGTGCGGCCGGAGGAGGCGGCCAACCTCGTCCGACAGGCCGTGGAGATGGCCAGGGTGACGAGCAGGGCCGGGAGCGGGCGCGTGGAGCTGGCGCCCGAGCCGTCGCACGGCGACGTCACGTGGTCGAGCGCGTTCGAGGTCGACCCATCGACCGTGCCGATGGCCGACAAGGTCGCGCTGCTGTCCGAGTGGAGCACCCGGTTGGGTCACCACCCCGTGGTCTCGCACACGACCGCCTCGCTGCTGGCCGTGTCGGAGCAGACGTATCTGGCCGATCTCAACGGAACGCGGGCGACCCAGCACCGTGTGCGCATGCAGGCCCAGCTCGAGGCGCTGGCGCTCTCGGACTCCGGGTTCGAGACGATGCGCACGCTGGCACCACCCGTCGGCCGGGGCTGGGAATTCCTGGCCGGCCCCGCCGGCGACGGCAACTGGGACTGGGACGCCGAGCTCGGCCGGTTGCCCGAGCTGCTGGCCGAGAAGCTGCGGGCTCCGTCGGTCCAGGCCGGCCCCTACGACCTCGTCGTCGACCCGTCGAACCTGTGGCTGACCATCCACGAGTCGATCGGGCACGCCACCGAGCTCGACCGGGCCGTCGGCTACGAGGCGGCCTATGCCGGGACCTCCTTTGCGACCTTCGACCAGCTCGGCACGCTCGCCTACGGCTCACCGGTGATGCACGTGACGGGTGACCGCACGGTGGAACACGGCCTGGCAACGATCGGGATCGACGGTGAGGGCGTCGAGGGACAGTCCTTCGACCTCGTACGCGAGGGGACGCTCGTGGGCTACCAGCTCGATCGCTCGATCGCCGCCGCCATGGGGTTCGAACGCTCCAACGGTTGTGCCTTCGCCGACTCGCCCATGCACGTACCCATCCAACGTATGGCCAACGTCTCGCTGGCCCACTCCGGCGCAGAGGGTCCGAGCACCGACGAGCTCATCGCGGGGGTCGACCGCGGCATCTACATCGCCGGCGACAAGAGCTGGTCCATCGACATGCAGCGTTACAACTTCCAGTTCACCGGGCAGCGCTTCTACCGGATTGAGAACGGCAAGCTCGCGGGCCAGCTCAAGGACGTGGCCTACCAGGCGACGACGACGGACTTCTGGGGCGCGATGGAGGCCGTGGGCGGCGCGTCCACCTGGGTGCTCGGAGGTGCGTTCAACTGCGGCAAGGGGCAGCCGGGACAGGTGGCACCGGTCTCGCACGGGTGCCCGGCGGTGCTGGTGCGCGGCGTGCGAGTGCTCAACACGCGCGAGGAGGCGGGACGCTGAGCGTGCAGGGGGGGCGCCGATGATCCCGGCCCAGGAGCTCGTGGAGCGAGGTCTCGCAGTCGCGGATGCCGCTGGCGCGGACGGCTGCCTCGTGCTCGTCGAGGAGGGCAGCCATGCCGACGTCCGCTTCGCGCTGAACTCGACCACGACCAACGGGGTCCACCGTGCACGCTCCGTCAGCGTGATCACGATGGTCGCGGGGTCGGTCGGCAGCGCGCGCCGGACGGGGGTCGTGGGGTCGGCCGGCGTCGACGAGATGGTGGCCGCGGCGCTCGCCGACGCCCGAGCGGCGTCGCCGGCCGAAGACGCGTTTCCCCTGGTCGAGCCCGTCAACGGCAGCCTCGGGCGCGACTTCGGGCTGGCGCCCGAGGAGACGGACTCCTCGGTCCTCGAGGACGTCCTGTCGTCGCTGTCGGGTGCGTTCGGCCGGGCGCGCGCCCGCGACGCGGTGCTGGCGGGGTTCGCGGAGCTCGACCTCACGACGCTGTACCTCGGGAGCTCGACGGGACTGCGGCTCTCCCACCTGCAGCCGACCGCGGCCGTGAACCTGGTCGGCCGCACCGCCGACGGGAAGGGCTCGGCCTGGGTCGGGGAACCCACCATCGCGCCGTCCATGGAATTTTTGGAGCAGGAGATCTGGCGCCGGCTCGACTGGGCGCAGCGGCAGGTCTCGTTGGACGCCGGCCGCTACGAGGTGATCCTGCCGCCATCGGGTGTGGCCGACATGATGGCGGAGCTCGCCTTCGGGGGTCTCGGGGGACGCAACGCCGAGGACGGTCGCACCGTGTTCTCCAAGGAGGGCGGCGGGACGCGCGTCGGCGAGAGGATCGCCCCGCTCCCCTTCACGCTCTTCAGCGACCCCTTCGAGGCGGGGGTGGAGTGCATACCCTTCGTGGCGGCGGAATCGAGCAGCTCGGACGTCTCGGTCTTCGACGACGGACTTCCCGTCCGAAGGGTCGACTGGCTGCGCGAAGGCGTCTTGGCGCACCTCCGGCACCACAGGGCGGGTGCGGCGAAGTCTGGTGTGCCGGCCGCGCAGTACGTCGACAACCTCGTATTGGACTGCGACGGAGCCACGGGTGGCTCTGTCGACGACATGGTGGCCCGCACCGAGCGGGGCCTCCTCCTCACGTGCCTGTGGTACATCCGGGAGGTGGACCCGGCCACGCTGTTGGTCACCGGCCTCACCCGGGACGGCGTCTACGTCATTGAGGACGGCGCGGTCGTGGGCGCGGCGAACAACTTCCGCTTCAACGAGAGCCCGGTCGACATCCTGGCCCGGGCCACCGAGGTGGGGACACCGGTGCGCGCGCTCGGGCGAGAGTTCGGCGAGTACCTCAACCGGACGATCATGCCGCCGCTGCGGATCCCCGACTACAACATGAGCTCGGTGAGCCAGGCGAGCTGAATCGTCGCTCAGCCGGTGCGCCGTGCCTCCACCAGAAGGCGCCGTGCGGTCGACACGAAAGAGCCATCCCGCTCGATCAGCTCGTGCATCCGGCGAAGACGGCCCGCGTAGGCCTCCGGGGTGAAGTCGGGCACGGTCCAGCGCACCTTGCGGAGGAAATGCACCACCGCATCGACATCGAAGAACTCGACCCGAAGGGCACAGGCTCTCACGTCCAGTACCTCCAGCCCGGCGGCCTCTGCCGCCGCGCGGGCGTGCTCCGGGCTGCGGCTCGGGTTCACCGGCGCCGGCCCCATCATGAATTCCGTCAGCTCGCGGTTCGTCCCTGCACCGATCTGCTGGGACAGGTACACGGCGCCCGGCCGTAGGACCCGGGCGATCTCAGCCCACAACACGGTCACTGGGTGGCGGCTGACGACCAGGTCGAACGACTCGGCGACGAACGGCAGGGTCGGAGCGTCGGCGACGGCCACCACGTGTCCCCCGAGCTCACGCAGCCTGGCCCGGGCGATGGTGACGTTGGGCGGCCAGGACTCGGTTGCCACCAGGACCGGCGGCGGCGACATGACGGTGGCGAGCACCTCACCTCCGCCTGTCTCGATATCCAGGGCGGCCGAGGCGCGAGCCATGTGCTCCCCCAGCAGACGGGCGTAGCCCCACGGCGGCCGTTCCTCGGTCGCCCGTCCCTCGAACCACGAGAAGTCCCAACCCTCGACCGGTACGGCGGCACCCTCGGCCACGAGGTCCTCGAACCTCACTGCGCCACGCCCCCAGGGTCAGCCCGCGTCCGAATTCAGGGCGTTCAAGAGATTGTCGGAGTCGCCGGCGTACGAGTTGAGGATGGACCCGAAGTTGCTCCTCTGCACCGTGGCCCGGTAGCTGGCGGCGTCCGAGCTGTTGGCCAGCTCGGTGAAGATGGACGCCAGCTGCCTCGCGTCGCTCTCCACGCTCTGCGCCTGCCCGTTTGCATTCGACGGCAGGCTCATCCCGTGCACGTCGTCGGCGAGCTGGGTCAACTTGGCGGCGGCCGCGAGGTACGTCGGGCGCAGGCACGACACCGTGGTGCACGACTTGATGCTCGCTCCGGCATTGTCGATGGCGGTGGTGACCGAGTGGGTGTCGGCTTCCACCGTGTTGAACTGTTGGACGCTCGATTGGCGATGGCCGGTGATGACGTTCTGGGCGACGTTCTGACCGAGGAAGAGGATGGAGCCCCACACGATGGCGAAGATGATCCAGCCCCGTGCGGCACCGGTCAGGACCAGGGTGGCCCATCCCGGGGTTTGATCCGCCGCCGAGAGCGATGGCGCCACCCGCTCCCAGGGAGAGGGCGGGGGCATAGCGCCGACTCCTGCCTGCGGGGGCGGCATGGGTGGAGGCGGCAGTGGTGGCGGCATGGGTGGGGGCCACTCGGGCGGCGCCGGCGCCGGCGCAGCTGCCGCCGACTCGGATTCGGGTGCACCTGGGTCTTCTGGCGAAGGCGTGGACTCGGGGGCGTCGATCTCGCCGGCGGGCGCCGCGGCGTCGGACGGCGTACCCACGACCTCAGTGGGAGCCGACGGGTAGGAGAACGGCGGTGGGGGCGGGGTCTGGTATCCCGGCGAGTACACCGGAGCTCCGGTGGACGCGGTGGGGGCGGGCGGCGTCGCGTACGGCGGAGTGGCGTACGGGGGGGCCTGCGATGCGAGCGGGTCGCCCAACATGCCCCAGGCGTACTCGGAGGTCAGCATCAAGAAGTAGGAGTGGAACCGGACTTGGTAGCGGAGCAGGGACGAGTAGGCCGCGTACAGCGACGGGGGCATACTGCCGCCGATCAGGACCACGAACCACATCACGATCAGCAGAGGGAAGGTCAGGCCGTACTCCACGATCTGAGAGAAGACGGCGCCCGGTATGGCCAGGATGATCCGGAACAGCACGGCCCAGCGGTTCAATCGTCCCGGGGCAGGGAGGATAGGCCGCGCCGGGAACTCCTCGTCGTCGAGGGAGAAGGGTGGATAGCGGTCGGTCAAGAGGTACATGTAGGCGGCGACCCGGGTGTACCAGCGCACCACGCCGCTCATGAAGCCGTGGGCCCATTCCGGCAGCCGTCCCATGAAGAGCGCGGCGAACCAACCGATGACCGCAACGAAGAAGGTGGCGAGGCCGAGGAAGTACAGCACGATGACCTGCGGGATGACCAAGATGATGCGGAAGGCCACGGTCAGCCTGCGCTGGGGTGCCGACCCGGCGTACCACATGTCGGCACGCCGGGTCGGCATCGCCGTCGCTGCGTCGGTCATGTCGCCCCCCTTTGTGCACACCGCCTGCGCCGGCGGTCGATCCACGCGGAACGTTAGAGCATGCCCACCCGCGGGGCGGCGACCCCAAGGCCGTCAGCGGCCACCGCAGCGTCGGAGTCAACGGGCCGGGCGGCGGCTGCCCCGGACTGCCGTACCGCAGCCACTGCCGTGCGGCGCTCCAATGCCCGCTGATGCTCAGAGTGCGTCGTACACCGCGTCGATCAACGAGCGGTTGCGCGTGCTCTGCCAACGGGGGATCACATGGTTCATGACGTAACCGAACGCGACGCCGGCATGGGGATCGGCGAAACCGACGGCACCACCGGTGCCGAAGTGGCCGAAGCTCCCGGGATTCGGACCGAACGCGCGGCGCGCCGTCGTCGGCGTGAAGCCGAGCCCGAACGTGACGTCCTCGTGGAGGATCGGGCAGTAGCCCCGGGACTGCGGGGAGACCGCCTCTGCGAGCAGGTCGGCCGAGACCACCCGGCCGGGCTCGAGCAGCCCGGCGTACATGCGCGCCACCCCGGTCGCGGTGCCGTGCCCGTTGGTCGAAGGGACCTCTGCCTCGTGCCAACGGGCGGAGTTGACCACCCCCATGGAGGAATACCCGGGCGGGTTGAAGTAGCTCAGCATCTCCATGAGCTCGTCGCCCTCGAGCGCCGCGAAGTCCAGCCCCTCGGTCCTGTCGGGAGCCGCGAAGATCACGCGCGCACAACGCTGCCGCTCCGTCGGCGGGACGCCGACGTGCACATCGGCTCCGAGGGCACCCGCCACCGCGGCCAGCCTGCGCCCGCAGGGCTCCCCGCTCACCCGTCGGACCACCTCGCCGATCAGGTGCCCGTAGGTGTTCGTGTGGTAGGCGTGCCGAGTGCCGGGTTCCCACCACGGATCCGTCGCGGCCAGCGCGCCGGTCATGCGCGTCCAGTCCCACAGGTCCTCGTTGGTCAGGTGCTCGCGGATGGCCGGAACGGCGGCACGGTGGCACAGGGCCTGGCGGAGCGAGACCCCCTCCTTGCCACGGGCCGCGAACTCGGGCCAGGCGGTCGCAACGGGGTCGTCGAGCGCGATCAGCCCACTGTCGACGAGCTGGAGCGCGAGGAGCGCCAGGAACGCCTTGCCCACCGAGTAGAAGTCGACCAGCGTGTCGGGCTGCCAGGGCAGCCGGCGGTCCCCGTCCCGCCATCCGCCGACCAGGTCGACCACGGTCGTCCCGTCGATGATCACGTGCACCGCTGCACCGACCTCGCCGCGCTCGGAGAAATTGCGCGCGAACTCCTCTCTCACGTGCCCGAAGCGGGCGTCGCAGCTCCCGGCCACCGGGGCGTCCACGGGGGGACTCTGTCGTGCCCGTCGCCGGGAGTGCAAGCGGGGGTCGCGCCACCTGCCCAGGAGGAGGCCTGAGCGCTCGACCGCGGAGCCCGCCGGCGGTGGCAAACGGCAATCGCCATTGCAGCCGAATGCACCGAATTCCGCGCCGGCATCGGGGGATGTGTCATCCGACCCCGGGTAACGGCCGATACAGGACGGTGAGCCTGGATCTCCTTCCGCCCTCCGACCTCGAGAACAGGCGCTCGGCGGGCGACACTTCGGCCGGGTCCGTCGAGCAGCCTCTCCTCGCGCAGAGGCAGCGCTTCTGGGCGTCCTACATCCGTCTCGGCTTTCTCGTGCTCACCGGCGAGGCGCTCTTCGTCCTCGTCTACTCCGCCGTGACGCCCGACGGGCCGCATCGCCTGGCGCTCCAGGTCGTCAGCTCACTGACTCTCATCGTCGCCGTCTGCGCGCTCGTCTTGGTCAACCGCGTCTCCGCGCAGGAATGGCGGCTGAGGTTCTGTCTCCTCTCGACCCTCTTCGCGGGAGCGGCCCTGACGATCGCCATCTGGCTGGACGGTGGCGTCGACAGCCCTCTCGTCCTCATGATCGCACTCCCGATCCTGGCTGCGGCCCTGGCGCTCCCGGCCAGGGAGGTGTGGATCTGCGGTGTGGCCGCATTGGTCGAGCTGGTGGTGGTGGTGCTCGCCAATGTCGACGTCTCGTCGTCGAGCGACGTCGCCGCACTCTCCGCCTTCCTGGTGGGCACGGTGGCCCTCAGCCTGGGCGCCGCGGTGTACCGCTCACGGCTCGAACGCGACGAGGAGCTGCTCATCCGGAGGCTCCACCGTCAGGCGCGCACCGATTCGCTCACGGGATGCCTGAGCCACGGCGCGTTCTACGACCGTCTGAGCGTCGAGGTGGACCGCGCCCTGCGACACGGTGAGCCGCTGAGCCTGCTGGTCGTCGACCTCGATCTGTTCAGGTCGTTCAACGACGTCCGCGGCCATGCCGCCGGGGACGCGGCCCTCGTCAAGGCCGGCACGATGATCGGCCGGATCAGCCGATCCGTCGACGCCGTCGCCCGGATCGGAGGCGACGAGTTCGGCGTCATCCTCCCGATGACCGCTCTGGCGAATGCGCACGCCCTGGCCGAGCGCATGGTGGAGGCCTTTTCTCGGTCGGAGGAAGCCGGGGTCACCATCAGCATCGGCTACGCCGCGCTCGACCCGCGCGAGCCGACGAGCCAGAGGCTCTTCCGGGACGCAGACCGTGGCCTCTACCGGGCCAAGGAGCAGGGACGGAACCGCACCGCCACCATCGGAGGTGCGGTTGCCGGCGGCACGACCCACGGTCGACCCGGCGAGGAGGCGATGGACCGGGCCGTCGGGTCGGCCGATTGGACCCGGCTCGAGGAGAGCCTGCGGGACTCGCACCGGGCGACCGCAGAGGCGTCGTCGATCATCGACTCGCTCGAGTCGACCTCGACCGTCGGTTTCGGGTACGTGGACCGGGACTTGCGGCTGGTGCGCATGAACCAGATGCTCGCATCGGCGATCGGCTGCCGGGTCGAGGACCAGGTCGGGCGTCCCGTCGCCGAGGTCGTCCGCCCCCTGTGGCCCGCGCTCGAGCCCATCTTCCGGCACGTCCTCGACACCGGTGAGGCGGTCGTCAACCGTGAGGTGTCGGGCCCGGTCCCGACGGACGGAGGCCGGATCCACGCCTGGCTGACGAACCTGAACCCGGTCGAGGTGAACGGGTTCGTCACGGGCATCGCCATCGTCGTCATCGACATCACCGACCGCAAGCAGCTCGAGGAGAGCCAGGCCACACTCACCCGGGCGGTCGTGAGCGCCCTCTCGGCCTCCGTCGAGATGCGTGATCCCTATACCGCCGGTCACCAGGAGCGAGTGGCGCAGCTGGCCGTCGCGATCGCCGGCGAGCTCCGTCTCGAACCCCGCGAGATCGACGAGATCGGATTGGCCGCCAGGATCCATGACATCGGCAAGTTGTCGATCCCGGCGGAGCTGCTCACGCGTCCGGGCCCGCTCACCGATACCGAGATGGCCGTGGTCCGGATGCACAGCCAGGCCGGCTTCGACATGCTGATGAAGGTGCACTTTCCCGAGCACGTGGCGGACATGGTCAGCCAGCATCACGAACGCTGCGACGGCTCGGGGTATCCGCGCGGCCTGCGCGGTGCGCAAATCTCCATCGGGAGCCGCATCATCGCCGTGGCGGACGTCGTCGAGTCGATGGCGTCGGGACGACCGTACCGAGCGGCCCTCGGCATCGACCTCGCGCTCGACGAAGTCCGGAGTGGCGCAGGCACCCGTTACGACGCAGCCGTGGTCGCAGCCTGCGTCCATCTGATCGAGAACCACACGGTGGCTTTCGACGAGAGCGGATCGCTCGTCGCTCCAGGCCCCTGACCCGACTCGCTGCGAACCGGACCTAAGCACCCGCTGCGGCGACGAAGCTGAATCGCACCCGGCGCCGCGGGTTGTCGACATTGAGGTCCACGAGCACCACGGACTGCCAGGTCCCGAGGACGACCTGACCGCCGAGCACGGGAAGCGTCAACGACGGGCTGACCAGGGCCGGCAGCAGATGGTCCGCTCCGTGACCAGGAGAACCGTGGGCGTGCCGGTAGCGGCGGTCGCGCGGGAGGAGCCGCTCGAGTGCGTCGAGGAGATCGGGCTCCGATCCCGACCCCGTCTCCATCAGGGCCAGGCCGGCGGTGGCGTGTGGCACGAAGACGTTGACGAGCCCGTCTCCGAGCCCGGCACAGAACCGCATGAGCTCCGCGGTGAGCTCGACGATCCGGTCCCGGGAGGCGTCGATCTCGATCTCGATCGACTGCATGGGCCCCAGTCTGCCGCCTCGGCGCCGGGCCGCGTCGGCCGGTCGCGGTAACGTCCGCGCCCATGCGCGTCCTCCCGGGCTCCCTCCGCCCGTGACGGTCGTCCTCGTCCACGGCGGCGGCACGACGGCCCGCTTCTGGGACCGTGTGCTCCCCCTGCTCTCGACCGGGACGTTCGCCGTGGACCTGCCCGGACGGGCTGACAGGCCTGCCGACTTGGCCACGCTCTCGGTCGACGAGGAGGTTGCATCCGTCGTGGCCGACATCGGGTTGAAGGCCGGCGACGGACCGATCGTGCTGGTGGCCCATTCCTCCGGGGGCCTGGTCGTGCCGGGCGTCGTCTCCGCCCTGGGCGGCCGCGTGAGCTCCATCCTCCTCAACGCTGCGCTCGTCCCTGCAGAGGGAGGCTGCGGGATCGACTGCATGAAGGAGCGCCACCGCGAGGGGCTGGTCCTGGCCCTCGGCGCAGCCGAGCGCGACGGCCGCACCATCACCCTGCCCGGGCCTCCGGCAGACCCCGAGTCCCTCCGCCATGCGTACGGTGGTGACCCCCTCGACGACGGAACCCTGGCCTTCGTGGCCGATCCCGTTCGCTGCGTCGAGGACACGGTGCACCACTACTTCCAGCCCGTGCACTGGTCCGCCGTGGCGGGTGTCCCCATCACCTACGTGCTGAACGAACAGGACCGCCCCGTGCCTGCTGCGACCCAGGAGGTGATGGCGCGGCGACTCCCGGCCCCGGTGACGGTCATCCGGGTCGATTCGGGCCACCTTCTCCCGGTGACGTCACCGGCGACCTTCGCCGAGATCGTGGCGGGCGTCACATCCTGATCCTGCGGCGTCGCGTCAAGACCCGCGCGGGCGGCCAGCCAGTGCGCACGGGCGCTCCCTGCAGGACCGGTACCCAGTGGTCGAGATCCCGAACCACGAGTCCCTCGACCTTCCCGCCGTCGTCGGCGCGCCGCAACGCCACGGCCGCGGGCGCCAACGGGAGGGCCGCGAAGGCGGCCACCTCGTCCGGCGGCATGGGGCCGCCCTGGGCCACGAGCGACGCCACGCTGTCGGGCGCCAGCCCGGCGCCGTAGGCGGGCTCGACGGCCAACAGGTAGCGCTTCGCCGCGACGTGCAGGGCGACCAGGCCGGCGACCCGCATCCCCAGCGCACCGCGCACGGCGGCGGCGGCCGCGGCCGCGTGTGCCTCGTCACCGACCCCGGGCATGAGGTGGCCGATGTCGTGCACCAGCCCCGCCGCCGCCAGCTCGTGATCGGCGGGGACCTCTCGCTCGAGCAGGCTGGCGGTCTGCAGCGCGTGATCCAGTTGCGAGACGGACGAGCCGTCACGGAGCGGCCGACCGGCGCCCCGCGCCAGCAGTTCGACGATCTCGTCGACGCCGAGGCCGGCCGCGTGCTCGCTCACGGCGCCATTCTCCCCCGTCTGCCTCCTCCTGTGCCTCCCGCGTTGCGGGTACGGTGACGGCCCATGCCGTGGGACCCGCCGCCACGCAGCCCGTGGACGAACAAGATGGTCTCACTCGGGCGCGGCCTCGGCGACGACGGCCGTTCTCTCATCTCACTCGTCCCCGACGACGTCTGCGCCGGCGCGACCGCCACGACCGGCCTCGACGACTTCGGCGACGACTGGTGGGAGGAGCCGTTCCGGCGCCTCTGCGCGTCGCTCGACACCGAGGCGCGCCTCCACCTGCCCGGCCGGCTGCGCACGCGCGGGGAGATCCAGACGATCCTCCAGAACCGGTTGCGCATGGTCGAACTGTGGAAGAGAGAGCCGGCCGTCCTGCGCGAGCCCGTGCCCGCGCCGATCGTCGTGACGGGCCTCGGGCGCTCGGGTACGACACTCCTCCACGAGTTGCTCGCCTGTGACCCCGACAACCGCCCGCCGCTCCTCTGGGAGCTGCTCCACAGCGTCCCCTACGAGGACGAGTCCGGCGACCTGTGCGACGACGAGATCACGCTCATGGACGAGATGGTGCCGGCCTTCACCGCCATGCACGAGAACGGGGGCCGCCTCCCTACCGAGTGCATCTTCGCCTTCGCCCACCAGTTCTCGAGCGACATGTACACCGGTCTGTACAACGTGGCCGAGTACACGATGTGGCGCAGCGGCGTGGACCAGGCGCCGATTTACGACTGGCACAAGCGCCAGCTGCAGACGCTGCAGTGGGTGGCCGAACGGCCCACGACGCGCTGGGTCGTCAAGGCGCCCTCCCATCTGTCCGCCCTGCCCCTGGTCTTCTCGACCTACCCCGACGCCCGGGTGGTGATCACCCACCGCGACCCGCTGCGCGTGATCGGGTCGCTCGCCGATCTCATGGCCACCCTGCACTACATGCACTCGGACCACGTCGACCATGCCGTCCTGGTCGAGTTCATGGCGATGGGTCTCGAGATGCAGATGGACCACGTGACGGCGGAGCGCGACGCGGGCGACATCCCGAACGGCCAGATCGCCGACGTCGTCTACCGCGACCTGGTGGCCGACCCTCTCGGGGTGGTCGAAGGGCTCTACGCCGGATGGGGGCTCCCGGTCAGTTCCGAGTTCCGCGCCGCCCTCGAGGCGTACCTGGCCGCCCGCCACACCGCCCGCAGGTCGGGCCACGACTACTCGTTCGCGGACACCGGGCTCGACCTCGGGACGCACCGTGCCCTGGTGACGCCCTACCAGGAGCGCTTCGGGGTGCCCTCGGAGGTGACCTGAACCCGGCTCAGCCGAGATCGGCGATCTTGACCACCTCGGCCGTCGGGTGCGGTGGCTCGTCGGCCAGCACCCAGCGCACCAGCATGTAGCCCTCGAGGCGCCCGCCCGTGTCCAGCCAATTCTCCACGCCGGGGTCGGTCCCCGCGATGACCATGCGCCAGGACCCGTCGGCCGAGCGCGTCGCTGTCTTGTTGTTGAGCGCCGTCGTCGTGTAGCGGTAGTCGAAGCTCTCCATCCACGGCGAGGTCAAGGCGAGGCCCCAGTAGAGGAACGACCGCTCCGGCTCGTGGACCGTGACCACGAGCGCCTCACCGGGCTCGAGCCGGAACCGCCCGCCGTGGTACGTCATCTCCGCGTTGGAGTGCGAGCGCACCTCGTCCTCTTGCGCCGCCACGTGTGCCGACCCGGCCTCGCCGCCGAACGTGTTCAGGTTGCCGGCGGCGTCGCGCCACATTTGCAGCGCCGTCGCGCCGACGAAGGTCAAGAACATGGCGGCGAACTCGAGCTTGGGTGCGAGCTCTTCGCTCGAGAGCACCGGTGGCGGCACGATCTCACCCGGCTTGGGCACGAGCTCCACCCGCAGCCGCGAGAAGCGCTCGGGGGACTTCTCGAAGTGGGTCTCCCTGATGGCCAGCTGCGCCGTCCCCGGCTCGAGGACGACCGAGTTCTTGGGACGCGGATCGGGCATGGCGGACTCCGGCGCGATCAGGATGTCGACCTCCCCGTTGGGGCCGAGATCGAACGCGTCGATGTGGGTCTGCGTCTGTGTGCCCGTCCGGCCACCCACCTGGCCCTGCCCGAAGGCCGTGCCGAACGTCATGCCGAGGTAGGCGCACTCCCCGCGGTACCCCACGAGGCGGTAGGTGTGCGAGTCGTCGAGCACGCAGAAGAGGTAGTGCACGTCGGGATTGTCCACGAGGAGCTTCCGGTAGTCGTCCTGGAGTGTGAAGAGCTGGGGGTGCAACGGGTCGGAGCGCTCCACGATCCAGTCCAGGGCCAGCCGGGACAACCGGGTCACCCACCGGTACCCCTCGGCCACATTCACGTCGGTCTCGGGTACGCCCGTTGCCTCCCGGACGACGTCGAGCGCCGCGGTCTGTGCCTGCAGCCAGGCGTCGAATGCCGCGTTGAGCCGGTCGTCGTGCATCGGGCTGACGCTACCCATGTTCGGGGCGAGTCGCCCGTCCCGGGGCGCGCCCGATAGCTTCGCGACGTGACCGACACCGCGACCGAGACGACCGCCACCGACGAGTTGCTCAGCGAGCTCCGGGCCTGGCTGGGCAGCAACTGGGACCCCGACCTGACGGTCGCGGGGTGGTGGGAGCGCCTGGGGTTGGCCGGCTGGGCCGCCCCCGGGCTCCCGACCAAGGCGTACGGCAAGGGCATGGCGCGGTCCGACGTGGTCCTGGTCCAGCAGGAGATCGCCAAGTCCGGCGCGCTGGGCGCTCCCGCCGGCCTGGGGCTCCTGCTGGCGGCTCCGACGATCGCGGCGCACGGCACCCAGGAGCAGATCGACCTCTACGTGCGCGACATCGTCACGGGGCAGAAGGCCTGGTGCCAGCTCTTCAGCGAGCCCCAGGCGGGCTCGGATCTCGCCGGCCTCCAGACGAGGGCGGTCAGGGACGGCGACGAGTGGGTCGTCAACGGCCAGAAGGTGTGGACCTCGGGCGGCCAGTACGCCGACCTGGGGATGCTGCTCGCCCGCACGGACCCCGACGTGCCCAAGCACCAGGGCATCTCCTACTTCGCCTTCGACATGCTCCAGGACGGGGTCGACGTCCGCCCCCTCAAGGAGATGACGGGGCACGCGCTCTTCAACGAGGTCTTCATCACCGACGCCCGCGTGGCCGACTCCGCCCTCATCGGCGGGGTCAACAACGGGTGGGCCGCCGCCAACACCACGCTCATGAACGAGCGGGCCGGCCTCGGCTCGGGGGGCGGCAACGCTGCGGGCGGAGGCCTCGCCCAGCCGGGCACCGTCATGGGCTTCCTCGGCCGGCGGGTCGGCGACCTGGTCGCCCCTGCGCCCGCACCCGGCGCCAAGACGTCGCAGCAGCCGAGCGGCGCGCTGGGCGCCATGCGCGGCGGCGCGGGGATGCTGATCAGCCTCGCCCAGTCACGGGGTGTCAACGAGGACGCCGGCATCCGCCAGGACCTGGCCCGGCTCTACACGCTCGGCGAGCTGGGCCGCTTCAACGGCCTGCGCGTCAAGGCGGTCAAGGAGCAGGGCAAGGACATCCCGGGCATGCCCAACGTGGCCAAGCTCTCCATGAGCATGATCGTGCGCCTCACCCGTGACCTCGGCCTGCGCATCTCGGGCCCGGCCGGGATGCTGCACGCCTACGACAGCGACGACAAGGCGGCCCTCAAGCACGCGACCGGCGACCCCTTCGCGGGCGGCATCGGCGAGATGGCACTCTTCGCCCAGGCGCCGCCGATTTACGGTGGTACGGACCAGGTGCAGCGCAACATCATCGGCGAACGGGTCCTGGGCCTGCCCAAGGAGCCCAACAACGACCGCGTGACGCCCTTCTCCGACCTCCCCAAGAACGCCTAGCCGGGCACGGGGCACGGGGCACGGGGCACGGGTCGAGTCAGGGCCGGGGGGCCGGGGGTCGTGGACGAGGACCGGGTGGACCGGACGCTGCGCGGAGCGGCGGCCATCGTGGGCGTCGCCGAGGACGTCTCCCCCACCGGCGAGCTCGACCGCACCGGGCGTGAGCTCGAGGTGGCCATGGTCCTCGGTGCGCTCGAGGACGCGGGCCTGACGCTGGCCGACGTCGACGGCGTCTGCCACGCCGAGTCTGCCGTCGCCCTCGCCGAGTACCTCGGCATCCACCCGGTGTTCATGGACTCGACGATGACCGGCGGCTCGAGCTACGAGGTCCACGTCGAGCATGCCGCCGCCGCCATTGCCGCTGGCGTCTGTGACGTGGTGGTCAGCGTGTACGCGTCGACCCCCCGCAGCGACCGGGCGCGACGGCGCCCCGCCGCCCGCCGGGTGCAGCCCGGCCCCAACCCGATGGTGGAGTGGGACCTGCCCTACGGCCTGCGCACGCCGATGGGCCCCTACGCGCTGGCAGCGGCGCGCCACATGCACGAGTACGGCACCACGCCCGAGCAGCTGGCCCAGATTGCAGTCAGCACACGCCAATGGGCTGCGCTCAACCCGCGGGCCCGCCACCGCGACCCGCTCACCGTCGCCGATGTGCTCGCCTCGCCGCTGCAGGTGAGCCCGCTCCATCTCCTCGACTGCTGCCTCGTGACCGACGGTGCCGGAGCCTTCGTCATGACGAGCGCCGAGCGGGCCCGCACGTTGCCCAAGCCCCCGGTCTACCTCCTCGGCGCCGCCACCTGCTCGGACCACATGGGGATCAGTCAGATGCCCGACCTCACCACGACGCCCGGCGTGGTGTCGGGCGCCCGCGCCTTCGCCATGGCTGGCCTGTCCGCCTCCGACGTCGACGTGCTCATGGGCTACGACAGCTTCACCATCACCGCGCTGTTGCACCTGGAGGATCTCGGCTTCTGCCACAAGGGCGAGGGCGGCCCCTTCGCCGCCGAGGGCACGCTCGGTCCGGGCGGCGGCCCGCTGGCCATGAACACGAACGGAGGCGGGCTGTCGTTCACCCACCCGGGCATGTACGGCATGTTCCTCATCACCGAGGCGGTGCGCCAGCTGCGCGGCGAGTGCGGCGAGCGTCAGGTCGAGGGCGCCCACATCGCGGTGGCCCACGGGTCGGGCATCCTCCTCTCGGTGATGTCGACGGCGGTGCTCGGCACCGAGGCCACGCTGTGACCGGCGCCCCGGACAGCCCGCCGACCCGCTTCGAGCCCCCCGTCGGCGCCGAGAGCGGCCCCTTCTGGGAAGCGACCCGCGAGGGGACGTTGCTCGTCCAGTGGTGCACCGCCTGCGACCGGGGCGTGTTCTACCCGCGCTCCTTCTGCCCGCACTGCGCCGCCCCGGGGTCCGCCCTCGAGTGGCGCACCGCCAGCGGGCGCGCCACCGTCTACGCCGCCGTGGTGGAGAACAGGCCCGAGGCGGCCGGCACCGCGTTCTCGGGCGGACGGCCCTACTGTGTGGCCCTGGTCGATCTCGAGGAGGGGGTCCGGATGATGACGAACGTCATCGACTGCCCGCCTGACGAGGTGCGCAGCGGCATGGCCGTCACGGTGACCTGGGAACCGCTGCCGGACGGCCGGCAGCTGGCGCTCTTCCGTCCTGCCGGCGGGGAGGCCCGGTGAGCGTCCCCGCGGACAAGGGCCAGGCTGTGGCCGAGGGCATGCTGCATGCGTGGTGGGCCGAGCGCATCCCTGACCGCCTGGCGCTCGTGACCCCGCAGGGCGACCGCACGTACGAGGACCTCAACGCCGACATCAACCGGCTGGCCCGGGCCCTGCGGGCCCGGGGCCTGCAGGCAGGCGACTCGGTGGCCGTGATGTGCACGAACCGGCCCGAGTTCATAGAGGCCCGCTACGCCGCCCAGCGCAGCGGCCTGCGCTTCACCCCCATCAACTGGCACCTCACGGGCCCCGAGGCGGCCTACGTCGTCGAGAACTGTGAGGCGAAGGCGTTCATCTGCTCGGGCGAGCTGGGCGACAAGGTCGGCGTCGCCGCCGAGGCCGGCGGGGCCGGGCTGGTGAAGATCAACACGGGTGGCTACCTGCCCGGCTTCGAGATGTACCACTCGGTGGTCGCCGCCGAGAACGGCTCGAACATCGACGACCCGGTGCTCGGCACCGACATGCTCTACACCTCGGGCACGACGGGCCGGCCCAAGGGCGTCCACCGCGAGACCGCCGCGGTCAGCGCGCTGGCCATGGTGAATTTCTGCGGTTACGACGAGGACTACGAGACCAGCGT
>Ga0181535_10001172_pt1 | contig 35417 bp, 30 predicted proteins | sample PEATcosm2014_Bin_44_FD_119774 | JGI IMG/M metagenome (GOLD analysis project Ga0181535, IMG submission 119774) | Peatland microbial communities from MTU Mesocosm Facility, Houghton, MI, USA - PEATcosm2014_Bin17_30_metaG | ecosystem: Environmental > Terrestrial > Soil > Wetlands > Peat | place... | reverse complement strand
GGAGTGCGTCCAGGTGAGAAGTTGTTTGAAGAGTTGAACCTACAGCATGAGTCTTTGGTTCCTACTTCGCACAGCAAGATCAGTAGCTACATCTGCAAACAACAACTCGATGACATGCAAATCAAGGAAATTATGCATCGGCTGCAGCAAGTTGTTGAGGAACAAGACATCACCAGTCTCTTGCGGATGCTCAAGGAACTGGTTCCGGGCTACAGTCCCGGATCCAAGATAGAGAAGGCCGCCAAGCAGGTACAGTCGAACCTTGTTAAACCGGCCAAAATTCCGATGCCTTCCGAACAAGTCGAGAGTGTTTTATCGGCGAGCCTCACACCGTATTCCCGTGTCAACTGACGTGTTGCATCAGCAGACTCGCATAGGAATGGATGCGGTTCCATGCTTCGATTCGTGCGGGTTTGACTGGCTACTCGCCAAACCGCAAATGCGGATGATCCCAATTACGTTACAAAAGGTCAACAGATGAGCGAAGTAATGCTTGATAACCATGGGAGTTCTAACTCTTCTCACTCCATGTGGAGTCGCAACCGAATCTGCGGCCTGCTGCTTACCGCAGTTGCAGTTGCATCGTTGTGTAAACCACTTCCTGCCCAGAATGCTGGTGGGACAGATCCTGACTCTGGCAGTGGTGGTCAAGCGGCCACCCAGAGTAGTGACGCCCAGGCATCCTCTGCCCAGGGTGACAGTCCCCAAGCGCCCGCCCAGAGTGGCGATCCCCAAGCGCCTGCTCAGAATTGTAATGATCAGGCAACGCTGGACCAGAATGGAAATCCCCAGGTGCCGAGTCAGAATTGTATCGTCAAAGTTCGAGCAGCCATTGCACAGGGTGGCAATGCCCAAAGCTCCGCCCAGGGCAGTAGCGCTCAGGGCGCAGGTGCACGCGCTGTAGTCCCTGCTGCAACGCCAGTTGTCGTAACCGATACGGACCAACCCCAGGAGATACAGCGTCCCAGTCCTTATGGAGACCTGATGTCGCTGCATGATCTTTACACGCAGATTCCATCTGCTGGAGGAACACTGCGGCGCTTTGGTAGCGATGCTTTTATTCTCGGTACGGGAAATGCGAACGAATTGCCGATGGATCTTCCTGTCGGTCCCGACTACGTTCTTGGGGTGGGGGACAACATTGCTGTGAACATGTGGGGTGGCCGTTCCGATCGTCTGAGACTGACGATCGACCGCCAGGGGCAGATCGCGCTTCCAGAGGCGGGCACCATCACCCTCGACGGACTCACCATTGCCCAGGCGCAGAGTGCCATCCAGAAGGCCCTCAGCACGCAGTTTCAGGGGGAGCATGTCGAAATCTCCCTGGGCCGGCTGCGCACCGTTCGCGTGTATGTTGTTGGCGACGTGCAGCGGCCCGGCGCCTATGATGTCAGCTCGATGTCCACACCGCTCAGCGCCCTGTACGCCGCCGGCGGCCCAACCAGCCGCGGTTCGCTGCGCATCCTCAGACAGTACCGCGGCACACAACTGGTCCGACAAATTGATCTGTATGACTTCCTGCTCCATGGCGTCCGCTCCAACACAGACCGCCTGCTGCCGGGTGACACCATTCTGGTGCCGCCGGTAGGTCCGCAGGTTACGGTGGAAGGAATGGTGCATCGCCCCGCGATCTACGAGCTGAACGGCGAGACGACGCTGAACCAGGTCCTCGATCTTGCGGGAGGCATGCTGATTTCGGCGAGCTTGAAGCAGATCAACGTGGGGCGAATTGAAGCCAACGAACGACGCACCATGTTGAATTTACAGCTACCGGGGGATGCGGATGCGGTGAAAAAGGAGATCGCCGGCTTCCAGGTGCAGGGAGGGGACGACGTTGTTATTTCACAGATTCTGCCCTACAACCAGCAGGCAGTCTATCTTGAGGGGCATGTCTACCGTCCGGGCAAGTACCCCTACCACGATGGCATGACCATCAACGATCTGTTGAAGTCGTACCAGGACGTAATGCCGGAACCCGCCGATCACGCTGAACTCATTCGCCTGCAGCCGCCGGACTTCCGGCCGGAGACTATCAGCATCAATTTGCCGGACGTGCTGATCGGGAACAATGCAATCCCACTTCAGCCGCTCGATCTAATCCGCATCTACAGCCGCTACGAGATCGATTCTCCCAAAGTGTCTATTGAGGGGAATGTGCTTCGACCAGGCGATTATCCGATGTCTCAAGGAATGACCGTGGCGGGACTGGTGAGAATGGCTGGGAGCTTTACGCGCAGCGCCTATCGGGACGAAGCCGACCTTTCCAGCTATGTCGTTCAAAATGGCCAGAAGGTGTTGGTTGGTCATAGCAGTGTCGCTGTCGAAAAGGCGCTGGATGGCGATAAAAATTCCGATGTGGCGCTAAAACCAGGCGACGTCGTCAGTATTCGACAACTGGCCGGATGGCAGGACATTGGTGCTTCGGTCTCGATAACCGGGGAGGTCGAGCACGCCGGTAGCTACGGAATTGAACAGGGAGAGCGCCTTAGCTCGGTGCTGAAGCGGGCTGGAGGTTTCCGCGAGGATGCTTATCCGACCGCTGCCGTTCTGGAGCGTGTGCAGGTTCGCGAACTGGGCGAGCAGGCCCGGCAGCAGATGATCCAGCGAATTGAAACCACGCCCGTCAGCTTCAAGCCAGGGGCGATGTCCACACAGGATCAGGCAACAACGCAGCAGTCGCTCCAGCAACAGCGCGACCAGGTTCTCACAACGCTTCGTAGCCGACCCGCTAGCGGTCGGATGGTGATAAATATCTCTGAGGACATCAGCAAATGGGAAAACACATCGGCGGACATTGAACTACGAGCAGGAGATTCGCTGGTCATTCCAAAGCGGCCTAATTTCGTGATGGTTAGCGGACAGGTATATAACCCAATAGCAATAAGCTACGTCCCGGGCAGGGATGTCGACTGGTATTTGCGGAAGGCCGGCGGTGCGACACCATATGGCAACAAGAAATACATATATGTCTTGCGTGCCGATGGGTCAATCGTGCCGCATGGAAGTATCTGGACTGGAAATAATTTAATGAACCTCCGATTGCGGCCCGGCGATTCCGTGTTCGTTCCCGAAAAGATAGTTGGCGGTTCACAAGTCTGGCAAAACGTCATGGGTGCGGCGCAGATCATGTCCACCGCCGCCCTGCCCATCGCCATCGCCGGAACCTTCTAACCATGCAGAAAGTATCTTCATCAGCAGCGGATTTACTATATTGTCCGGCTTGCGTCGCTGTTAGTGCTGCTGCACTAACAGGATCAATGAACGCCGCTCGAAAGTAGCGGTTGCATTTCGTCTGACCGTCTAAAAAGGTATTCTTGTTCACTTTTATAACGTGTATTCTTGCTGCATTGGAGACAAAACTTTGAGCGCCACAGAAGAACAGAAACAATCCGTCGCTCCAGATGCAACTATGACAATACATATCCCGATCATTGAATTAGGGATTGCAATATGGCAACGCCGTCGTTGGCTGGCCATGTTAACTGGGCTGGGCTTATTGTTCGTAATTGGCTATGCATTGTCAATTCCAAATATATACACATCCACGGCTCAATTGATGCCACTAGATCCGCAGTCACTTTCAAGTGCATCCATGCTCAACGCTTTAGCGGGCAATACCGCACCCGGAATGGCGTCAAGCTTGATTAGTGGAAGAACACCAGGAACCACTGCAATCGGCATTCTTAACAGCCGTGTAGCCCAGGATGACCTAATCAATCGCTTCGACTTACTGCGCCTTTATCATTGCAAGTTCTATGTGGATGCCCGCAGTATACTCGTAAAACGAAGGACGTTTGAAGAGAACAAGGTAACGGGGATTATCAGTATTTCCGTGATGGACACTGATCGATATCGGGCGCGCGACCTTGCTGAAGCGTATGTCGAGGAACTGAATAAGCTCATCAATCAAGTGAGCACATCCTCGGCCAGCCGGGAGCGGGTTTTTCTGGAGGAAAGGCTGAGATCACTCAAGAGCGATTTAGATGCTTCCTCACTCAAACTGAGTCAGTTCTCAAGTCACAACGCTACGTTAAATCCGCAAAACCAGGGCCAAGAGTTACTGGAGGCTGCCGGAAGGTTACAAGGCGAATTGATTACAGCTCAAAGTGAACTGTACGGACTGAAAGCCCAATACAGCGATGACAACGTGCGTGTACGCGACGCGCGCGCGCGTGTTGATGAACTGCAACGTCAGTTGCGTAAGATGGGAGGTATAGGGAATAAGGAAGATGGTTCTGACCTCACAACTGACCAATTGTATCCTTCCATCCGAGAGCTGCCCATTCTAGGCGTTACATATTCCGACCTCTATAGGCAAATGATCATGCAAGAGAACATCTATGAAATTCTAAGCCGACAATACGAGCTTGCCAAGGTTGAGGAAGCGAAAGAAATACCAGTCATTAAAGTACTGGATGAGCCGGAGTTGCCAGAGAGAAAAACATCTCCGCACCGTTCGATCATTGTTTTACTAGGTACTTTGGCATCAACTTTTGCAGGCATCGTTTGGATTGTATTCTGTAAGTTATGGGAGATTACTGATCCTGATCACCCTGCAAAGGCGTTCGGAATGAAACTATTGCACTTGATTAAAGGTGGAAGCGCTGCATGAACGCGACTCTATCACGATTCAATTAAAGCTTATTCGGCAACTAGCCCATCCGAAATCACATTTACTCACTTATGCGTGCACGGTAGAGCTATTCTGATGTTATAGAAAGATAGGACGGAACGCCATAAATGCTTTGCGGAAAATCATTTATGATTACCGGTGGTACAGACTCGTTTGGCAAGAAATAGAAAATATCGGGTGGGCCAGGGACCCTGCGCCACTCTCGCGTTGAAGTCACGCGGAACTTATATTGAGGATTTATATACTTGACTCCCGTTTCACTGAATCAACTATGGATTGCCATTCAAACAACAGGATTCCCCATTTCACTATGAGCGGGGTGCTGTTATGACCTTCCAGATGCGTAAGGATGACCTTTCTGTCGTTCGCGCCAAAGAAAATCTCGGCCCTCAGCCGCGCCCTGCTCGGCGCTTTTACCCCGCGCTGAAGGCTGCGCGCAAAGACCCTATCGAGGACGCGTGTATTATGAGTAGACTGTCCCCAGCCCATTCTCGAGAATATTCGTGAGTTCTCCGCGGCTGTCCCAAATCTTCTCCATCGCTCTGATCTTTGTGGCGGTCTCCACGACCTATCTTGACTATTGGTCATACAGTCGCACCTTTTACCTGGATTCTGCCAACTGGAACACCTTCGCGATCCCCGGCCGTATCAACGGGCCGGGGCAATACCGCATCGGTCCGGTTCTCCTGGCGCACCTCATGACCCACGGTCATCTCGCCATGCGTCATGCCTTCGCTATCATCGATCTGGCTGCGCTACTCCTGGCGATGTTTGTGCTGCGCCGTGTGCTGGAGCGCTCCGCCATCTGGCTGGCGGCGAGAGAGCCGCTCCGTTGGTTTGGTGCGGCGTCTTTTATTGTCCTGTTTCAATATTATCTGTGGTGGTTGCTCTGGTATCAGCGTCCCGCGACGCTTCCCACCACCATGCTGCTCGCTTTGTCGCTCTTGCTTTCCACCTTTCGCCTTCCCGTCGCCGGAGCTTTGGGATCAGCACCCACGGCGCTCGCTATCCTTGCCGTCGCCGTATTGCAGGGATTCACCCGCCCAGATGTCGGCTTCGCGTTCTATCTAGGTATGGCAATCGCCTGCCTGATCTCTCCGCTGGGGCGTTTTGCCCTGGCCCGGCCCTTGCAAGCGGCTTTGAGTCTCGCTGGGGCCGCGGTGACTGGCGGCATTCAGCTCTACCTGATGCGAGTCGTCTATCCTCACATGACCTATGGCAACACCGCTATCGTTCAGATCCACTGGAACCTTACCCTGCCCAGGCGCATCATCCCGCTTCTGCTGTTTCTGGCTCCCACGCTCTGGCTTGTCGTGCAAATCATCAAAAAGCGCATCCGTCTGGAAGCTCCGCAGACGGGGCTCCTCATCGGGAGTACTCTGTTTTTCTGCCTCTGGGCCGCCTTGGGTAAGTTCGACGAGGTCCGGATCTTCATGCCCTTCGCCTTGGCCCTCACGCCGCTGATGGCTGAAGCCGCGCTGAAAACCTTCTCGCGTCCCGAGGAATACCAGGGCGCTACGGCCATGCAGCCTGAGTAAATCTCAAGCGGGGTTTTGGCGCATTAGAGGTATATATCTTTTGCGAACGCGTTGAAGATTTCTTGCCTTCGGCTTTCAGCCGGCCCACGGGAGCGAGTCGGCCCGCTATCCGAGTATATTTTTCATAAAGTCACCTTCGAACTCCAGTTCTCATTCGCAGGTTAAAGGCTGTCTTTTGTTCTGTCATTGATTCGACAGAAGCCATAGATTTCTCTAAGGAATGATGTACCCACAATGCTTTCAAACTCATCCATTCTGATCACAGGTGGAACCGGATCTTTTGGGCACACATTCGTGCCTATGACGTTGGCCAAATACAACCCGCGACGTCTAGTCATCTATTCACGAGATGAGATGAAGCATTGGGAAATGGCCAAGCTTTACGGCAACGACGAGCGGGTTCGTTTTTTTATAGGTGACGTGCGTGACAAGGAGCGCCTTGCCCGCGCGCTCCATGGCATCGAATATGTCGTTCATGCGGCCGCAACCAAAATCGTACCCGCCGCAGAATACAACCCCTTCGAGTGTGTTAAGACCAATGTCATTGGCGCCATGAACCTCATCGATGCTTGCATTGATCGTGAGTGCGTCAAACGCGTCGTGGCGCTCTCGACAGATAAGGCAAGCAGCCCTATCAATCTGTACGGGGCCACCAAGTTGACTTCGGACAAGTTGTTTATTGCGGGCAACTCATACGCGGGCGGAGACGATGTCCGTTTTAGCGTCGTTCGTTATGGAAACGTCATGGGCTCGCGTGGCTCGGTGATCCCGTACTTTCTGAGCCTGGTCAAAAATGGATTGCTGCCGATTACAGACGATCGCATGACTCGCTTCATGATTACCCTGGAGCAGGGCGTTGAACTCGTCTGGCATGCCTTCGAGGACATGGTAGGCGGCGAGATCTATGTGAAGAGAATTCCCTCGATGAAAGTTGTCGACATAGCCTCCGCGATTGCGCCGAATGCGCGTCAAAATATCGTCGGTATCCGCCCGGGTGAAAAACTCCATGAGCAAATGATCAGCTCCGAGGACGCACCCTACACCTATGAATACAAGGACCACTACAAAATTCTCCCAGCGATTCATCATTGGGACCGGGATACCAAGCGCATCGGCAATGGAAAGTTAGTGGCCGGCAATTTCACTTATTGCTCGGATAACAATATCGATTGGATGAGCATCGATACGTTGCGTACATGGATCGAACAAAATCGCGAGAAGATCGGGAAGGTCTGATGTCAAGACGCCATGTGATCGACAAGAGATTTCACAGGTCAGCCCCTAGTCAGAAAGCAGGCTTGATTAATGGGTAAGCCGATTCCTTACGGCCGTCAACATATCACAGCAGCAGATATTCGTGCCGTAGTAGGGGTGCTTCAGTCTGACTGGTTGACGCAGGGGCCTAACATCGAGCGGTTTGAGCAGGCTGTTGCCGCATACTGTGGCGTCAAACACGCCGTCGCAGCCTGCAACGCCACCGCAGCACTTCACTTGGCGTGCATGGCTCTGGATCTCGGGCCCGGGGATTGGCTTTGGACGTCCCCGAATACCTTTGTCGCGTCGGCAAACTGTAGCTTGTACTGTGGCGCTCAGGTGGACTTTGTTGATATTGATCCGAAGACCTACAACCTCTCCGTCGAACTGCTGGCCCGCAAATTAGAGCAGGCAAAAATAGCAGGCAAGTTACCGAAAGTCGTAGCCCCCGTGGACTTTTCCGGGCAATCCTGTGACATGCGTGAAATTGCCAGGTTAGCCGAACAATATGGCTTTCGAATCATCGAGGACGCCTCACACGCTATTGGTGCTGACTATCTAGGTGGAAAGGTCGGCAATTGCCGCTACGCGGATATCACTATATTCAGCTTTCATCCGGTCAAGATTATTACTACTGGTGAGGGCGGTATGGCACTCACCAATGACGTTGAGTTGCAACGCAAGCTGGCAAGGCTACGCACTCACGGCATTACACGCGATCCGAAGTTGATGAGTGCGGGCGCAAACGAGGGCGCTTGGTATTACGAGCAAATCGATCTTGGATACAACTACCGCATGACCGATCTGCAGGCTGCACTGGGCTTGAGTCAGTTGACGCGTGTGGATGAATTTGTTCAGCGGCGCAGAAAGCTGGCGGCTCGATATACCAAGGCACTTCGCAACCTGCCTGTGAAGACTCCCTGGCAGAATGGCGAAGGCGAGTCTGCATGGCATCTGTACGTTATAAATGTGGACCCGGAACGCACCGGTAAAACACGCCGTGAGGTTTTTGACTTCATGCGCGAGTCCGGCATCCTGGTGAATGTGCATTACATCCCAGTCCATTTGCAGCCATACTATCGCCGCATGGAATTCGGTCCGGGAGATTTCCCCGCATCTGAGGCCTATTATCAAGGCGCAATGAGCCTGCCACTTTACTTCGATCTGACGGAAGAAAAGCAGGACTACGTGATCGCAAAACTGACGGAGGCTTTGTCGTGAAGCTCGGACTGGGAACCGTTCAGTTTGGGATGAAATATGGCGTCTCGAATCAAGGTGGCCGTACCCCCTCCGATGAAGTAGGCCGGCTTTTGGCTTTCGCTGCCTCAGTGGGTATTGAAGTATTAGACACCGCTCCTGGATATGGCGAAAGCGAAGAAGTGCTTGGGGAATTTTCCTTCGTGACTTCTCATTTTCGAATTGTTACTAAGACCCGGTCTTCGGGCAGGATAAATGCTGGTGACATAACAGCCGATATTACAGATTCCCTGAATCGACTAAAGGTATCGCGTGTATATGGCCTGCTCGTTCATACACCAAAGTTACTTTCAGGCAGGGACGGCCGGCGGATTCTTGAAGAACTGCATGGCGTAAAGACCCAAGGTTTAGTCAGCAAGATCGGCGTGTCAGTCTACAATTCGATCGATATAGACAGTGTTCTGTCACTGCAACAGGATAGTTCGGAGTCACACATTGATATTGTGCAGGTGCCGATCAATGTCTTTGACCAGAGACTATTAAAAAGCGGACACCTTCGCAAGCTAAAGCAGCGGAACATAGAAATCCACGCGCGCTCAATATTTCTACAGGGTCTGCTGTTGATGACCCCGGAATCAGTCCCTCCGCACCTTGCCAGTGTTCGCCATCATCTCGAAATGTATCGGAGCCACATAGCCGCACTGGGGATGTCTCCGGTGGGTGCAGCCATACGCTTCGCAATGGAACAGCCCGAGATCGACATTGTTCTTTGCGGTGTAAACAATCTGGCCCAACTCAAAGACATACACCAAGAGGTCAGTTGTTTTAATCTAAAATCGTCGATCGACTGGCCGCAGTTCTCGTTTGCACAGGAAACAATCCTGAATCCTTCGCTCTGGGCAAGTTCGACATGATCTTGGCGATTCTGCAGTCGCGCGTTTCCTCTTCCCGGCTTCCTGGAAAAGTACTCAAGTCTCTGCTTGGCGAACCGATGTTGGCGCGCCAAATCGAACGCGTAAGGCGTTCTAGAACCATAGAGCGGCTCGTCATCGCGACGAGCAATGACGCCAGCGATGACCCAATCGAACGTCTCTGCGACACGCTTGAGGTGGATTGTTTCCGCGGTTCACTTGACGACGTTCTGGACCGCTTCTACCAGGCCGCAAAAGTCTATGGTGCAACCGATATCGTCCGTTTGACGGGAGATTGTCCGCTCATCGATCCGGCAATCATCGACCAGGTGGTTCAGTTTTATCAGGCAGGTGAATATGATTATGCCAGCAACACGCTGGAACCTAGCTTCCCGGATGGGCTTGATATCGAAGTGTTTCGTTTCGAATGCCTTGAGCAAGCTTGGCGTGAAGCAAAACTGGCGTCGGAGCGGGAACATGTAACTCTCGCGATTCACCGGCATCCAGAGCGATATAAATTGGGTTCGCTGAAAAACGAGCGAGATCTAAGTGCGTTGCGTTGGACGGTAGACGAACCTGACGACTACGAACTTGTTACGAAACTTTATCAGGCACTCTATCCGGTCAACCCGGAGTTCGGCTTCCAGTATCTGATCGAATACGTGGATGCGCATCCGGAATTGATGACATACAACACGGGGCACTCTCGTAACGAGGGGCTTGAAAAATCGCTGCTGCGGGACGAAAATTCCTTGGAGAGGAAATGAGCACAAGAGACGTCAAGAGGTACGCTAATTCCGAAAAATGGCTGGAGCGAGCATTAAAGACCATCCCGCTCGGCTCGCAGACGTTCAGCAAGAGCAAGACCCAGTATCCGGCGGGCGTTTCACCATACTTCCTTGTGCGCGGCAAAGGTTCGCGCGTGTGGGACGTTGATGGGAACGAATACATCGACTTGGTGAACAGCTTGGCCGCGGTCACGCTCGGTTACAACGATCCCGATGTAACCCGTGCCGTCGAAGCTCAACTGAAGGATGGCGTTATCTTTTCGTTGCCGCATCCGCTCGAGGCACAGGTAGCGGAAAAGATTGTCGAGATGGTGCCCTGCGCGGAGATGGTCCGTTTCGGGAAGAACGGCTCGGATGCGACCGCAGGGGCAATTCGTATTGCGCGCGCACACACCGGCCGGGATCACGTTGCAGTCTGCGGATACCACGGTTGGCAGGACTGGTATATCGGCAGCACGGCCCGCAATCTCGGGGTTCCCAAGTCGACGCGTGAGTTGACGCATACGTTCACGTACAACAACATCGAGTCATTGCAGAAGCTGTTTACCGAGTACAAGGATCAGTTTGCCGCGGTCATCCTCGAGCCGATGAATATTGCGTATCCGGAAACCGGCTTCCTTGAGGCGGTTAAGGAGCTGACCCACAAGAACGGCGCCGTGCTGGTGTTTGACGAGACGATCACCGGGTTCCGCTATTCGAAGGGCGGAGCGCAAGAATATTTCGGCGTCACGCCAGACCTGGCCACGTTCGGCAAGGGCTTGGCCAACGGCTATCCGGTTTCGGCTGTAGCGGGACGTGGTGACCTGATGCGCCTGATGGAAGAAGTGTTCTTCTCATTCACGTTCGGCGGCGAAACGCTTTCCCTAGCGGCCTCGCTTGCGACCATGACAAAGTTGCAGAAGGAACCGGTTATCGAGACGATCACAGCCACTGGGAAGAAGATTCTGGAGGGATTGAATGCCCTCATTGAAAAGCACGATGTGAACTCGTTTTTGTCGACGGCCGGCCATCCAGCATGGTCGTTCTTCGTCATCAAGGACACGCCAAGCTACTCTATGTGGGAGATCAAGACGCTTTGGATGCAGGAGATGTTTGCACGGGGGATTCTCGCGATTGGAACGCACAATGTGAGTTTTGCGCATACCGCTAAGGATGTTGCCACGGTTATCGCTGCATACGATGAAGTGATCGGAATGATGAAGACGACGGTGGAGAACAAACAATTGAAGCAGATGTTGCGCTGCGAACCGTTAAAACCACTATTCAAGGTTAGGTAGGACTTGATGCAGATTGTTATTCGCGCAGATGCGTCAGCTACGATAGGGACCGGCCACGTGATGCGTTGTCTCACGCTGGCCGGGGCACTTCGAATTCTCGGGGCAGATGTGCGGTTCGTCACGAACAGGGGTCCGGGTAATTTGTTTGCGCAAATTGAACAGAGCGGATTCCTCGCTTACACAGTAGACTGCGTGTCGGATGAGCTTGGTGACCCCAATGCGTTGATTGAACTTGCCTGCCGCGAAAGGCTTCAGCCTGATTGGATCGTTATCGATCACTATGGGGCCGATACTAACTATGAGACTGCATTGCGGCGAGTCGTTCGGCGAATCATGGTAATCGACGACTTGGCGAACAGAAAGCATGACTGCGATGTACTTCTCGACGTCAACTTCCATAAGGATGCACTGGCACGATATCGCGGCCTGGTTTCTTCGGTAGCGACGGTGCTCGCAGGGCCTGAGTACGCGCTGATCCGCCCGGAGTTCGTCGAGTCGAGATCTCAAGTAAGCGCGCGTAAAGGGCCTGTGCGGCATGTCGTCATCTCGTTCGGCGGAGCCGATCCAGTCGGCATGAGTATTCGCTCGATGGATGCAATTCGCCATCTGCGTCCTGATGTTCGCGTTACAGTTGTCATCGGGGCGGCTTGTGAACTACGGGACGAGATTCGGGCCAAGGCCATTGAATTGAACATTGTTGTCGCTGAGGGAGTGTCGATCAGCCGGTTGTTTGCGTCCGCTGACCTGGGCATAGGTGCCCCAGGTGGAACAACTTGGGAACGTTTTTGTGTCGGGCTTCCGAGCGTCTTAATTGCTATCGCCGATAATCAATTTAGTGTTGGCACTGCCGTCGGCGATGCAAAATATGCGATTTACGCAGGACCCGCGGAGGATGTCACAGACGGCGCGTTGGAGCGTAACTTACGGAACATTCTGGATGATGAGGAGTTACGGCACGGGCTTTCACTTCGGAGTATGCAGTTGGTCGATGGGAAGGGCGCAAATCGAGTCGCGGAAACAATTGTGGGGATACAATGAGTGTAATCTTGTTTGGAAACAACAAGTTGCCCAGGGGGCGGAATGGCTGTGACACTTCGAAACGTTACAATGGAAGACGCAGCGTATCTATACGAGTGGCGAAACGATCCAAGAGTTCGGGAGAATTGCTTTGATACCAGGCCATTTTCTTTCGAAAGTCACATTCAATGGCTTGAATCCATACTCGCTGACACAAAGAGATATCTATTCCTGGGCATTGACGATGGTGTTCCCGTAGGTAGTATCCGAGCCGATTTCGGGGAGAATGAGTGTGAATTGACTTGGGCTATTGCGCCATCTCAATGGGGTAAGGGATACGGTAATGAGCTGGTTCGGCTTCTTGTTTTGACTTTGGAGTGTCCACTTTTTGTTTCTCGCACCAAGCCCGCAAATATAGCCTCCGAGCGGATCTGTGTTGCTGCGGGCTTTCAAGAGATCTCAAGGACCGAGAGGGAGACACTATGGCATCTTCGTCGTTAAGTCCTGGTCAGTTCAGGAATGGCTGTGGCAGCGGAAATGTTATCTTGTATGGGTTACTGCGTTGGGGATTGAATAGATGAAGAACGTCATCGCGTCTCAGCGTGAGTGGAACAAGCACTTGCCGGAACATCTGTCTGCAACGACCGGCCAAGAGTTTGTGCTTGTCGATCGCGTGGAAGACCTTACCAGAGACAAGCTCAACCAGATCAATCCTCGTTATGTTTTCGTCCCTCATTGGTCAAAATGGATACCTTCAGACGTCTTTGAGAACTTCGAGACGATCATCTTTCACATGACTGAAGTTCCGTTTGGACGTGGTGGCAGCCCTTTACAGAACCTGATTGCCCGCGGAATTTACGAAACTAAAATTTCAGCTCTTCGTTGTGTGCGGGAGATGGACGCCGGCGCGGTGTACACGACTCGTCCCTTATCCCTATACGGATCGGCTGAAGAGATCTACATGCGGGCAAATGATCGGATCGAAGAAATGATTCTTGAGATCGTTACGGATGAACCCGATCCGAAACGACAGGTTGGAGAAGCTACTATCTTTTTCCGGCGCAAGCCGGAGGACGGAGACCTGGGACAACTTGGTACGATCAGGCAAGTGTTTGACACGATTCGGATGCTAGATGCCCCAGGGTACCCGAAAGCTTTCATCGAAGTGAATGCACTGAGGATTGAATTCAACCGCGCGACATTGACGTCCGAGGGCGTTATTGCCGACGCGCGAATCACCGTGAAGGAAAAGGCATGAGCGACGTGGTAATGGTTATTGCCGCCCATCCTGACGATGAGGTACTCGGGTGCGGGGGAGCTATTGCAAAACATGTTGCGCGGGGTGACGACGTTCACGTTGTCATTTTGGCAGAGGGCATTACCAGCCGGGAGAAGTGCCGCAATCGCTCAGCACACGAAGATGAGCTTTCGGAGCTTGCCAAGAGTGCTCGGCAGGCACATGATGTTTTGGGTGTGAAACACCTCACACTCCATGATCTCCCCGATAACCGCATGGACGGCATGGAGTTGCTCGACGTAGTGAAAATAGTGGAAGGCTATGTTTCAGGACTAAGGCCGCGAATCGTCTACACACACTGGATCGGTGATGTGAATGTCGATCACGGGGTGATTCATCGCGCCGTCGTTACGGCGTGCCGCAGCATGCCTGGAAGCACGGTAGAGCGGATTCTCTATTTCGAAGTCGTATCGAGTACAGAATGGCAGACACCAGGATCTGCACCGGCATTTGTTCCGCAATGGTATATCGACATTACCAATGAGTTGGCGCTTAAGTTGAAAGCACTGGGGGCTTACGCCTCCGAGATGCGCGACTGGCCTCATTCACGATCCCTGAAAGCTATCGAGCACCTCGCGCACTTGCGTGGTGCAAACATTGGCTGCGATGCCGCAGAGGCTTTTGTCCTCGGCAGAAACATTGAACGGTAACCATGAAGATTGGCAATACAAACGTAGGCTTGGATCATCGGCCTTTTATCATTGCCGAAATGTCGGGCAATCATAACCAATCGCTGGATCGAGCATTGGAGATTGTTGACGCGGCGGCGAAGACCGGCGTGCAGGCGATAAAGATTCAGACCTACACGGCTGACACGATGACCTTGCCGGTTCGCGAGGGTGACTTCGTCATCAACGACCCCAGGAGCCTCTGGAGCGGGAAATCGCTGTACGACCTTTACGAGGAAGCGCACACGCCGTGGGAGTGGCACAAGCCGATCTTCGAACGATGCCGCGAGCTTGGCCTAATCTCTTTTAGCACGCCATTTGACGAATCCGCTGTCGATTTCTTGGAAGATCTCGGAGTGCCGTGTTACAAAATTGCCTCATTTGAGAATACGGATATACCGCTGATAAGGAAGATTGCTGCCACGGGGAAACCTATCATTATTTCTACCGGCATGGCCACCGTAGCGGAACTGGCCGAAACCGTAGCCGCTGCGCGCGCAATGGGATGCCGGGACTTGGTTCTGCTGAAGTGTACGAGTACATATCCCGCAACCCCCGCAGACACCAACCTCCGAACGATACCCCATATGCGCGAGCTGTTCGAGTACGAAACTGGCCTATCGGACCACACCATGGGTATTGGTGTGGCCGTGGCAAGCGTAGCCCTCGGTGCCAGCGTAATTGAGAAGCACTTCACTCTGCGCCGTGCCGACGGAGGCGTCGATTCTGCCTTTTCACTGGAACCCGAAGAAATGCGGGCGTTGGTAACTGAGACGGAAAGAGCCTGGCAGGCTTTGGGGCAAGTCAATTACGGCGTGACACAGAACGAAAAGAAATCGTTAGCATTCCGCCGGTCACTTTATATTGTCCAGGACTTGGAAGTGGGCGCAGAGCTTACGAGGGATAACCTGCGTGCTATCCGGCCAGGATTTGGACTGCCACCCAAATACTACGAGGTGTTGTTGGGCATGAAGGTAGCTACCGCGGTTAAGCGGGGTACACCCGCTTCCTGGGAAATAGTTGACCACTCCCCACATGTCCGGGTACTGGACTATCGTACACGGAAGCCATCGGTCTAAACGGTTGGCCCTTGACGGATGCAAGGGGGGACTGGTGTCAGCGGCGCGGCTGGCGAACCGGTAACATTGACGGGGAAGAGAGAGAGAAAGATAGGATGGACAACCATAAATGCTTGACGGAAATCATTCCTGATCACGGGCGGCACAGGTTCATTTGGCAAGAAGTATGCCCAAGCCAATTTGCGGGCTTTATTCCAAAAAGGTAGTTGTATTTTCGAGTGAGCAATTGAGAAATAATACTGAGGCATCGGATACTGCCTTGCTGCCAGGCTCCGAGAAGCATACTGAACGTAAATTAACGGCTAAGTCGGCATTGGTTTTCACAGCTTGTCGCTATGTTATTTATGGGCTGGTGTTTCTTAGAGGACTAATTGTAGCTAGGTGCCTGGGCCCATATATGCTTGGCATATATGGCTTTGCCACGTTATTTCTCCAGTACCTGGCATACTTAGGCCTTGGCATCCAATATGCGATCAACGTCGAGCTTGCCACCAGCTCTGGGGCAAACGATCGGAATATTATCGCCAGTGCGACAGCGCTTACAGCCTTGATAGGATCTAGCATCGTGATAGCAGGCACTGTTGTTCAGATCCTGCATATGCCGATGTTTACTAAATATTCCTTTAGTCACTATGCAATTCTGGTAGGGCTGATCGCCGGTGCAACGATGTTGCAACAGGTATACACAAATATTTTCCGCGTTTATGGAAAATTAGGCGAGATTGCAGTTACTGAACTGTTCAACGCACTACTGCTGCTTCTTGTGGCTTGCATTTTTAGAGGTTCGGCACTTATATATGCTCTGCTTCTAGGGTGGGCTATATCCGGCGTCTTCGCGATTATTCTTTTCGCGGTGCGGTCGCCTCATGGTTTCCCGCTTAGCATTAAGCGCTCCCAGTTATGGACTTTGCTGGCAATAGGATTGCCTTTACTCGTGTATAACGCAAGCTTCTCGGTAATTACGACGATTGCACAGAGCGCGATTAGTATCTACTATCCAGTCAAAACGCTTGGCTATTACACCTTAGCAACTAGTATAGCGAGTGCGGTCCTGCTTGGCTTTAGCTCGATTAGTTGGATTGTTTTTCCCAGTATACTTTCCAGGTCCCACTCATCTGTGCCGGATGCTGACGCGGCTCGTACGGCGGACAGAGGAAATGTGCTATTCGGAACAGGATCATTCCTTGTTGTTTTTGCCGGTGTCCTGTTGCTCCCAATACTCTTCTGGATCCTGCCTTCTTATACTCATTCTCGCGAGCCATTGGTTGCTCTCTTACTCTCTGAAGCCATGCTTTCCGGTTCTTTCGGATATAACTCACTCGCTATAGCGCGAAAGAAACAGATGACGGTCGCAAAGCTTAGTTTGCTTTCAGTAATATTTGTTGGCATTTCTGCCACCGTGATAGGCATGAACCATCTACCCTTCATATGGATTGCAGTTTCTGTTCTCGCTGGTTCCGTTCTGTTTACAGTTCTGCAGGCAAACCTGGGGCATAGGCTGGTTGGCAAACTAAAGCATCAAATGCGACCGATTCTTCCTTTAGGCACTATCGCGTCTATGCTGCTTTGCCTTGGAGGAGCATTGCTGCACCATTCATCCATTGGTGCAGTTGTTGGCTCGCTTGTGTTCTGCATTGCAAATAGAAAAAGAGTTCAGGAATTGTGGCAGGTCTGTGAACCTCACATACGCTCTCTCCTGCCGATGAGAGCTACGCGACATGAGGAGACGTTGTGAAGCTAACTACCCATCAGGCTTCCAGCATAGCGGCATGGAAAGTGAAGCTTATGTTCCTTCGCTATCGTGTAGTCCGCCACGCTGCTTCACTCAGACTCGCTTCTAAGAACGTGAAGGGTCGTGTGTACCTATGGCCTCCATTTGCGGCCAGTGAACAGACCGAATTAGAAGCGATGGAAGTCAATCTTGTGCACTTTCTTCGTAATCTGAATACTCCAGTCGTTTTCTTTCGGCGTAATCAAATGGAGATTACGCGTTGCATCTACAGCGTTGAGACACATTCCGTCACGAGCTCCAGTACGATCAGCGAAGCCGCGGCTTTGCAGGAGCTGCGTAGAGCTAGATATTGCTTAATGTGGAGATACCAGGACCCCGCACGCGCAAGCTCTCTTTACCCATGGCTTTACAGTGTTGCAGGGGGGCCTGGCCGTTTCGAATCCTTGAATTGGCTGAGGTTGGTTTCGGACTTGTATTTTGACCGGTATACGACGCTTCCTAATCGCGCTGTTCCCTTTCCAGAAACGTTCTTGCGCAACTGTGCGATACTTGGGACCGGGCCAAGCTTGGATGACTTCATGAATGAAAGTGAGTGTTGGGACGCTTGGATTGGGGCAAACACCGTCGTGTGCGACGACCGCATATGGGGAAAGGGGAGACCATTTGCTTTTTGTGCGCTCGACCCCAACAATTGTGGTCCGACCTACCATTGGAAGTCTATGTGGGCAGGGGCTTTCAGGTTACTGCGCGAAACGCCAGCTTTGCTGGTAACACTGCAGAACTTTGCTCCCTACATAGAATTGAACTTCCCCGATGACATCAAGCGGAAGTGCTACTATGTAAAGGCGTTGGGTCACGATACATACCGCATGACAACGCGCTTCAGCTTATCTGACCTGACGATTACTCCCTTTGGCAATGTTCTTACAGATTTGATGCTGCCGCTTGCCGCCTCAATCACTCGTCGCGTCACCCTGTACGGCTGTGACGGAAGGCCACCAGGCGGAACCATGAACTTTCCAAAGTCCGCCGGGCTTCAGAAATATGATGATGAGTGGCTTGAGAGTGGATATGAACATGTCGATGAGAATCAATATTCTAAATACATGGATATGCATAGTCTCTATACAAGATATGTAGTGGATGAGTGCATCAATCATGGAGTCCAGGTAACTCTCCGGCGGCCATCATGGAACATTGGCTTAGCCGGCGTGCCAGTTTGCTCGCCCCAAGAGGAATAGTCTCTGTTATCGCAGTAAAGCATTTTAACGAGATAATATATTCAATGTGGAACTTCATAGCAGTCGTATCGGGCACAATCGGATTAGCAGGAGTTCTATTTTACTATCGTCCTGCTGCACGCAAGATTCTAAGTGCCTCGCGCTGGATGTTGCTCACATGGGGTTTCCTGCTTCTCGTGCACTTCACTAGCCCCGTTATTTACCACAACTTCAATATTTCGTTTTCTACCTGGCTATATTGCGGGCTTTGGCTTGCGACCTTTGTAGTGGCGGACAACGTGCGATTTACGCTTTGGTCTAAGGCCGATACCGAGCGTGCGCCATTGCGGTCTGTACTTTACTCCATTCGCACTATGCGAGTACTCGCCACCCTCTCGATCGCTGGGGGTATTTTGCTGGTATATACGCGTCTGAATACTTTATCAGGATTCGATATCACTTCAGTTCTGTATGATCTTCGTGTAACACAGGTTGCAACCGAGGATATCGGCCTCGCCAAAACCCTATCAACAGTTTTGGCGTCCCTTGGACTGATAGTTGGGCTTGTGGAGATAAGCAATGCTGTTCGCACCCGGACCAGGATACCGATACGCGGCGGACTGTCTCTACTTGCCTACCTTATTGTACCTATTTCGGCCGGTGGACGTTCCGGGTTTGTATTAGCAACAATAAGTTTGATTGTTGCTGTATGTGCGTCCATATATCTTTCGGGGCTTGGGTTTGCAAAATTTCGTGCACTACTAATTGTTAGCGCTTTAATGATTGTTGCGGCCCTGGGATACATCATGCTAGTCGTTTCGAGCCGAGGTGCATCCGATGGGGGCAGTATGGACACGCAGGTCGCCTTCATGAACAGGTGGTGGAATTGTGAATTGCGGCCCGGATTCACCGACTCGGTCCGACCGTTCGGTGTTCTGGGCGACACAATTACAGACTCGTTCTATTATCTCTCACCACAATTTTATGGATTAGACTTCATTCTACACCAATATCACGGGCCTTTTACCATGGGTGGTCTAGAGTTCGCGGTTTTCGCACGGCGCGTTGAGAACTTGTTCGGAATACAAATACTGGATCCTGCTGATAAATCTGATGAAGCTATGTTTGCGAAGGCTGGTTTTAATCCGCATTTCTTTCGGACAGCCGTACACGCTACTTTTGTAGATTTTGGATTAGTACTGAGCATTCCTTTCGTTTTCTTATGTGGCGCGCTAAGTCGTCGCGCCCGGATACGTGCGCTTCAGTCAAAAGAACCGTTTTCAATCGCCTTGCAGGCGCTCATTTGTTCAGGTGCCACGTTTACCGTCATCTCCAGCCCTTTTGGTGAGGGGACGTTTCTGTTTCCTCTACTGTGGTTTATCGCAATATTTACTGTGTATGAAGGCTTGCATCATTATGGTGAAATTGCGTTTCATCAAACGCGCTTATCAAACCCTGCAAAAGGCATTTAACCTATAGCAGCCCGTAATAATTAAGATGATTAGTGATTATTATGTATTCATGCACTTCAGGAGAGCCGGTTCCGCAAATTTGGACAGGGGTTTATGTGGAGGGTCTGTTCTTCCGCAGCCTAAGATGGCTGGAAAGAGGAGATTCGATGAGCAGACGACCACGCAGGAACCATACAGCGGAGTTCAAGTCGAAGGTGGCTTTGGCCGCGATCCGGGGCGAGAAGACGCTTTCGGAGCTGGCCGAGCAGTTTGATATTCACCCCAACCAGATCACACAGTGGAAGAGCCAGTTGCTGGAGGGCGCGGCGAGTGTGTTTGGCGGCGAGGCGAAGGCCGAGCCGGCGGCGGCGGCGGTCGATGTGAAGACGCTGCACGCCAAGATCGGCGCTCTTACTTTGGAGAACGATTTTTTAGAAGGGGCGCTCACCAAGGCGGGACTGTTGAGCGCAAGGCGATGATCGACCCCGAGCACGATCTTTCCATCAAGCAGCAGGCTGCGGCACTGGGCATCAGCCGCAGTAGCGTCTACTACATGCCGCGTCCGGTCTCGGACGGCGACCTGATGCTGATGCGGCGCATCGACGAGCTGCATCTGGAGTATCCGTTCGCCGGCAGCCGGATGCTGCGCGACATGCTATCCCAACAAGGGTTGGAGGTGGGCCGTCGTCACGTCAGGACCCTGATGAGGAAGATGTCGATCGAGGCCATCTATAGCAGGCCCAACACCTCCAAGCCCGCGCCAGGCCACCGCATCTATCCGTACCTGCTGCGCGGCCTGGCCATTACGCGGCCCAATGAGGTCTGGGCCATGGATATCACCTACATCCCCATGGCGCGCGGCTTCGTCTATCTGGCCGCGGTGGTCGATTGGCTCAGCCGCCGTGTGCTGGCCTGGCGCGTGTCTATTACCATGGACGCTTCCTTCTGCATCGAGGCACTGGAAGAAGCCCTTTCTAGGAATGAAAAACCGGAAGTCTTCAACACCGATCAGGGTTCGCAGTTTACAAGCGAAGTCTTCACCCGGCGGCTAAAAGAAAAGGGAATCCGCATCAGCATGGATGGCCGAGGACGCTGGCGCGGCAACGTCTTCGTCGAACGCATCTGGAAGTCCATCAAATATGAGGAGGTTTACCTGCACGCCTACGCCTCTGTCAGCGAGGCGCGCACTCGAATCGCAACATACATAGAGTTCTATAACTCGATGCGCCCACACTCCAGCCTGAAAGCGCTCACGCCCGATCAGGTATACTTCAACCGCCAGCCAGAATCCATGGCAGCCTAAACCGAAAAACAGTTCTTCCACTTAGGAAACAACAAAACTGTCCGAACAACCGGGACCACCTCAAGGCATCAAGGGAGTCGTCATCAGCATGCAGCGAATTAATATTGGTTGTGGAGACCAACCCACTCTAGGTTGGAGGAACTTCGATAATTCATTAAGCCTTAAAGTTGCTAAAGTTCCGGTTCTTCCATCTATTCTTATAAACCTGGGTTTCTTCAAAGAGCAAGCATCGTTTATTAAATATTGCAAAAATTACTCTATCGAATATGGGGACGCAGTTAAGGGATTGCCCATGCAATCAGGCTGTGCTGATGTCCTGTATAGCTCGCATATGATCGAGCATCTTAACCAAACGGAGATGCGCCTGTTTTTGAAGGAGGCGAGGCGAGTCCTCATTTCAGGTGGCATCATTAGGCTTGTTGTTCCTGATCTCTTGCAGTTGGTTCAGGATTATCTGGAAACAAAAGATGCTGATAAGTTCATGACTCGTTGTTACGTCACTGAGCCTCTTTCCAGATCATTTTTGCGACGCATTCAATTGTTGCTTGTGGGCGCACGAAACCACCAGTGGATGTATGACGGCCTCTCGCTGTCGTGTCTGCTTGTATCCAATGGTTTCACTTCCCCGCGAGTCTTAAAGGCCGGTGAAACACAAATCCAAGACCCGCAAAATCTTGATTTGTTCGAAAGATCTTCAGAATCTGTTTATGTTGAGGCAATAAATCCGTAGGGGCTATCATGAGGATAGAACACAGATAATGCGGCAGCGAAGACTGATTTTGTACATTTGCAATTTGCTGTCCGACCGCATCATCAAGGAGCGAGAGCTGCGTCCTCCATCGATGGGATCGCGCTCTGGACGCCTTATTCCGGTGTTGCGTGCTTGCAGAGAAGTGGGCACCGCAGTTTGGGGACTCAGCCTGGGGAGAAACAGACATCGCTCAACCTATAAATGGTACCCGGCAACGGTCGCGCGTGTTGACGGCGCTCCAATGGTCTTTGCAGCCTTCTGGGACTGCCCCATACTGACTCATGTGGTGACGATTGTTTCGTTGGGCTTGATCACATGGCGTCTCCGAAAGAGAGCAGCGAGTGTCGTTTTCTGGAACGCTATGCCGCACTACGTTCTGGCACTTTTTATGGCCCGCCTCACTGGTATGAGATGTGTGTTGGATCTGGAAGATGGAATTCGTGAGGATATCCGTGGCTTCACAAACGGCGTTTACCGGTTCCTCCAACGGATGTGGGATCGATGCGCAGATGCAGTCATGGTGGCGAATGCATCTCTTCTAAACCAAATTAAGACGCGGCCAGCCTACCTGTACTATGGGGTCGCACGGCAACTATCTGTTCATCGATCTTGGGATGGCAAGCTTCAAGCACTCTTCTCAGGACATCTTTCGATAGATACCGGCGTGGATAACTTACTGGAAGCTCTCCGCAAGCTAAAGGAGATAGCGCCTTACGCCTCATCAGGAATCCGCATAGTAGCCGTAGGCGACGGCAACCTCGCAGGCCGAATGAGATCTGCCGCTGCTGGTGAGCTTAAGGACATCCTGGAGTTCCGCGGCCGGGTGACGGACAATGAGTATCAAGAGCTTCTGCGAACATCGCATATTGGTCTTTGCCTGAAGATGCCGAATTACTCCATGGGGCAGACCACCTTCCCTTCTAAAGTCATCGAGTTTGCTTCGTGGGGCCTGCTGGTTGTCAGTTATAAGGTGAGTGACGTTCCGGTATTGTTTCCGGAGAATGGGGCGATTCTCCTTGAAGAGACGGCCCCTCACAAACTGGCATCTGCTTTGAAACAAATCGTCGACGCCCCGTCTAAGGCGCACGAGTGCGCCGAAACAGGCAGAGATGCAATAGCAACCCGGCTGAATCCGCAGAGCATCGCGCGCGAGCTTGCCGATCTTTGGTTGGGTCATGAGCCTGTTCGCAATGTGAAAGACCTTAGAGCCAATGTGGTTGACTGAACAAGGGTTCAATAGTGTGGAGGGTGGATGAATTGGGTTTTGCATGTCGCAAATGTCTTGAATTCGGTTCTCCCTGTTCGTGAAACCTTTGGAATTCGCCGAATGTTGGCAAACCGCGGGGGAATCGTCGTTGGTAAGGAAACACGTATTACTCATGGCGTGAAGTTCTACGACCGATACATAACGATAGGCAATTCGGTTTGGATCGGGATGAACACTGTCATTGCCAGTACACACAAAGGACGAATAACTATAGGCGACAATGTGGACATTGCGCCCTGCTGTCGAATCGTTTCGGGGACTCACGATCTCGGTGGATCGGAGAGACGTGCCGGAACTGGGAGTGGGGACGATGTGATTATTGGCAACGGTACTTGGCTAGGTATCGCATGTTGCATCCTTCCGGGGGCACAGATTGGCGAGGGGTCGGTTGTCGCAGCTGGGTCTGTAGTGCTGGCCGGGAAGTACCCACCTAACGCAATGCTGGCCGGCGTGCCGGCCAGAGTGAAACGATTATTGCCTTGATCCGGAAGATCGGTGTATATTGTGCCGGGACTACAAGATTTGCCATAGGTACGGCGGGACGTGCGTTCCGCAAAAGAAACGGAATGCCGGCGGCACAATGGGATCACGAGGAACATGCCGGATGAGCAATCTCGACTGCCTGTTTGTTTATAAATCGATAGGGCCACATCATCGCGCATATTTAAATGACTGCAACCGGTTTATGCGATGTGGTCTTGTCCAGGTCGCAGAAAGCGACGAGATGTATCCATGGACGTCTGAGGTCGAGCTTGAGTGCGCACAAGAAACATTGTGCGGTCAATTTCCGAGGACACATGTAGAAATCATGAGCGGGCGTAAAACGTTTGCTGACATTCTGGACCGATACAGACCGAGTGTTGTTTTTCACGGTGGGTGCTATCACCTTAAGTTTATGAGGGCGCTGGCCAAGGATACAGAAAGTCAGGGCTACGCTTCGGTTTTGTTGAGCGATAGCACGTTCAACGATCACCCCCGAAAGCCTTGGATTGAACTTGGCAAACGGTTTTTTCTGCGTGGCGCATACAGAGGCGCCATTTGCTCCGGAAGCCGCAGCAGGGACTACCTGCGCACTCTTGGATTCGACAATCGCAATATTTGGAATGGCGTCAACGCAGTAGACAATGACCATTTCGCACAAGGTGCGAACGATGCACGATCCGACCCCGGCAGGCATAGGGAACGTCTGCGGTTGCCGCCGGAGTATATTCTGTGCGTCGCCAGGCATTCTGTTGAAAAAAACATCGATATATTGCTTACGGCTTGTTCAAGGGTGTTTCGAGATCGTTTAAACTGCTCATTGGTGTTATGTGGATCCGGCCCCTCTACAGAGCATTTACGCAAATACGCGGCAAAAGTTGGAATTGCTGATCGCATCCATTTTGTCGGCTGGGCTCCATACGGAGAATTGCCATATTACTATGGTCTAGCTGCGTTGACGGTGCTTCCCAGTTTGTCCGAGCCGTGGGGGTTGGTGGTTAACGAATCACTCGCTTCCGGTACGCCGGTTATTGCCAGTGAAGTCTGTGGATGTGTGCCTGAACTCGTCCGTCATGGCGTCAGTGGATATACCTTTTCCCCTGGTGATACCGATGAGTTGGAATCCATCCTGTGCCGAGTACTTCAGAACGGCCTTGGAGAACACGCAATCAGTCAATGTCGGACGATTGTGTCGCCGTGGTCGATTCGAAACCGCACTCTTTCGATGGTTGATTGTCTGAGAGCTTTTAGCGTGATTGATGAGATCGGAGCAGGGAGTGTTCATTGATAAGAGTACTGATCGTTGATCCATTCCAGGGCTATAACGGTCCTGCACAATTCTGCTACGACATGTTTCAGAATCCGGTACCTGATGGATTTTCCGTACTGATTCTTAGGAATTTACCGGGCCTTGAAGATAGCACCATAGAACGCACTAATTGCGTAACTAGGATTATTTCCCATACTGGAATGATCCCAACGATGAGAGACTGGCGTAATTGGCTTAAGTACCCTATATTCTCCTTGACTGCAGCAGTTGCTATCCTGCGAGCGGCAAAGTCGTTCAGACCAGATATTATCTGGTCTAACACCGAGTTGAATCCGATCGTAGGCGTGCTTGCTCGGCTGCTTCGAGTACCGTCAGTAGCACGAGTGCATGCGCAGACCATGGGCCGGCATGGCCGGTTTGGACGCATGTACGTTTGCGGTCTCGGCCGCCTGTTCGATATTCTGGCCTGTAATTCGATTTCGACTATGCAATACATCGCGAACTTGGGTGTTCCGCAGTCTAAGCTAAAAGTTTTGTATAACGCTGTCGATACATGCAGGTTTTCCCGGTGTGCGCCTTCTGTTGAAGGAAGAAAGATTCTCGGCTCAACACTAAATGACTTTCTCGCGGTTTGTGTTGCCCACCATGCACCAATCAAAGGTGTGCATGTGCTTCTAGATGCATTTGAACAGCTTGCGAGACAGCACCGCGATGTTCATTTAACCATCGTCGGAGCGCTCATTACGCCCCTGGACAAGCAGTATTCGGACTCTCTATATGCTCGAGTTGGCGATTCGGAAATTCTGCGTCAACGAGTAACATTCTGTGCGCCTAGCAATCGGATACATCAAGTATTACAGCAGGCAGACGTTGTAGTACAGCCTTCGTTGAGCGAGGCGGCAGGGAGAGTCGTCATTGAAGCAAGCAGTTGCGGCATATCTGTGATAGCGTCAGACACCGGTGGCGTGAAGGAGGCTGTAGTTGACGGAAAGACCGGATGGCTTGTGCCACCCGGAGATGCTGTATCATTGGCAAGTGCGTTGACTGAAGCATATGCCGTCCCAGCGCTGCGTAAGCAATTAGGTGCCGCCGGGATAGAGTATAGCTCGAAATATACGAAGGATATAGTTGCCAAGGAGTTTTATGCGATTTGTTCGTCGGCTTGTCAGTCAACACTGTGCTGATTGTGGCACTAATAACAGACCGTCAGAGATTGTGAGCAGCAATGTGGTGTAGGGATATGGCAGAAGACCACAGGAGAAATTGTAGGTCATGGATCTACAATATTATAAATACAACTAATTACAATCGGCTATTTATTGGTGCTGTTCTGGTGTGATAGAACTGTAAACGACAAGCCTTTGCAGAAGAGCTGGAATATGGGTACCCGTGGATATTAATTGTATGACACACCGTAAGCGTGTCTGGATTATATCAGAACTATATTATCCGGAGCTTACGTCGACGGGTTATTTCCTGACAGGAATAGCTGAAGGGCTTGCTTCAAAGTACGACGTGTCCGTCCTTTGCGGTCAGCCCACTTATTGGGTGCGAGGGGTGCGTGCTCCGGTTCGCGAGACGCGCAATGGCGTGGATGTGCTGCGTTGCCGGGCCACTACCCTAGACAAAGACAAGCTTGTCTTCAGGATTATCAATCTGTTCACGGTCAGCATATCCATCTCTGTGGCTGCTCTGTTTCGGATTCAGCGAGGAGATATTGTAATAACGGTTACCAATCCGCCTTTGGTGCCTTACCTTATCGCGCTTGTCTGCAGGCTGAAACGTGCGCGCTTTGTATTGCTAATTCACGATGTCTATCCGGATGTGCTTACGAGGCTTGGCATTCTAAGGCCCAAATCGTTACTCGCCAGGATGGTGGACCGGGCAAGCCGATGGCTATACAACAATGCAACTTGCATTATTGTTCTCGGAAGAGATATGCAAGAACTGGTCTGCGACAAGCTCAATAGCCACCGGGATCGCGTGTTCATTGCAACAAACTGGGGCGACATCGATGCGATTGTCCCACGTCCTGCATCTGAGAATAAGTTACTTGACAAACTGGATCTGAAGCAGCACTTTGTAGTCCAGTACTGCGGAAATATAGGTCGCACACATGGCATAAATAACCTGGCCAATGCGGTCGAAGCGCTTGCCTCCGATCCGGAGTTCCATTTTCTTGTGATAGGATGGGGAGCAAAAAAGCGATGGCTCATGAAGCAAAAGCAGTCACGAAAAATGGAGAACCTGACCATTCTCGACCCACTTCCACAAATGGAACTTTGTGATGGCCTGAACGCCTGCAATATAGCGGTCATCACTTTTTCGTGTGGAATGGCCGGAATCTCAGTGCCCAGCCGGATGTACAATGTGCTGGCATCTGGAAAACCACTGCTCGCGGTGTGCGATGACGATTCCGAATTGGCTGCCGTTGTGAGAGAAGAAGAAATCGGCTGGGTTGTCCCTCCGGACCGTGCGGATCTCATTGTAGCCGCGTTATATGAAGCCAAATCCAATCCTGGACTTCTCCGCTCTATGGGTGAGCGCGCCCGTAAAGCCTCTGAAACAAAATACAAAAGCGACTATGTCCTACAGATATATGAATCAATTATTGAAAGTCTGAGATACGAGTGACTTTTCCTCACAGGCTTCTGATGGTAACTGGTGCCTCTGGGTTTCTAGGTTCAGAGATCGCGCGTCTTGCACACACTGCTGGCTGGCAAGTGCGCACGTTCGACCAGAATGAGGGCGCGCGAGTGCACTGCGCAGAGAAGTTTGTGGGGGATGTTGGCGATTCCGCGCTACTTCGCAAAGCGTGTGATGGAGCGTCTGCCGTTGTGCATGCAGCCGGACTCGCGCACGTTTATGGTCTCGCTGCGAAGGATTTCACCCGTTTCCATGCGGTGAACGTAACCGGTACGGCGAACTTAATTGATGTTGCTATGGAAGTCGGTGTTCCGCACGTTGTGCTGGTCAGCTCCGTGTCCGTTTACGGTGACTATACAGGTATGAAGTGCGACGAGAGCATGCCCTGTCATCCCCAGGGACCATACGCCATAAGCAAATGGCAAGGGGAACTCAGGGCCACGGAGCGCATGGCGAAGGGGAGAGGTTCTCTCACCATTCTGCGCTTCGCTACAATTTATGGCGAAGGTGACCGTGGCAATGTGGCCAAACTGATTGGCGCGCTGGATTGCGGACGCTTTATTTGGCCCGGCTCCGGACAGAATCAGAAAAGTCTGATCTACAGAGAGGACGCCGCGCGTGCTTGTCTAACTGCACTGGGGCGTTCGGTATCCGGTTCCGAAGTATTCAATGTCTCGGCGCGGCCTACATCCATGCGGGAGATTGTATCAACCATTTGCCATGCGCTGGGACGCCCCATTCCTCGTCTAGAAATTCCATTGTCTTTGCTGAATGCCGTCGCTGCAACCTCTCTCGCTATAGGCGATCCTGGACAACTCGGACGGCGATTGCAGAAATTTATTCATGACGATGTTTACGATGGATCCAAATTTGAGACAACTTACGATTTTTCCCCTGCAGTATCTCTTGCCGAAGGAATGCGCAGAGAAGTGAACTCGCTAAGAAACCGGTAGTGTCTTTCTGGGTTGGTAGAATTCGGGAGTTCAAATGGTCTGGTATAAGCGCGCCTTTGATATATCATTTTCGATTCTGCTTATTCTCCTACTATCGCCACTGTTCATCGTTATTGCTCTGATCATCAAGATGATCTCGAAGGGCCCCGTTCTCTATTGGTCGAGTCGCGTGGGGAAGAACAACAAGTTGTTCCGCATGCCGAAGTTTCGCAGCATGTTGATCGATGCCCCCCAGGTTCCCACCCATCTGCTGCCGGAGCCTTCTGTCTATTTGACTCGCGTTGGCAGCTTTCTCCGCCGGACGAGCATGGATGAACTGCCACAATTGTTCAGCATCCTAACGGGTGAACTGAGTTTCGTCGGACCGCGGCCGGCACTGTTCAACCAGGACGATCTGGTGGCGCTCCGTACCGAGCAAGGCGTTCATGTGCTGGTACCTGGACTGACCGGCTGGGCGCAGATCAACGGTCGTGACGAATTGCCGATACCGATCAAGGCTCAGTTCGACTATGAATATCTGCAGCGACGATCTTTCAAGTTTGATCTCTATATTATTTTCAAGACGGCCTTCAAGGTTGTACGCGGCGATGGGATTCAGCATTGAAAGACACTTTTACCATTGAGCTCATGCTGGCACTAACTTCGTCGCATTACGGGGAAACACGGTGAATGTTTGGGATTTTGTGATTGTCACGGCGTCCGACGAGCGGCAGGCGGAGCTATACCGCAATGAGCTCCAGCGTCGGACATCATCCGGGATGTTGCCGAAGGAGACGCAGTTTCTTGTCGTCCCCGATCCGGGTGACCGAAGGGTAGGCACCGGAGGAGCGACGATCAACGCGCTGGGGGTTTTGTGCAAGAGCAGGGAATGGTGGGACCAACACAAGGTCCTGCTGCTTCACTCGGGGGGCGACTCGCGCCGTCTGCCGCAGTACTCGCCGGGCGGCAAGCTGTTCGGTGTTCTGCCTTCGCGAATGCGGCCCAGAGAGACGACAACCGTGTTTGACGAAACGCTGGCGCTATCGGCGGCGTGGGCAGAGGGAATTCCCAACGGGCTACTGGTGGCTTCAGGCGATGTGGTACTGCGGTTCGATGCCAATAGTGTGCAATGGGACCGGTCCGGGGTGACCGGCGTCGCTATGCGTCTAGATCCGGAAACAGGGAGCCATCACGGTGTCTATGTCGTGGGAGCCGGGGGACAGGTCTATACGTTTCTACAGAAGCCCACGCTCTCGGAGGTAGAAGCCGCTGGCGGAGTGCTGGAAGATGGGCGGGTCGCCGTCGATATTGGGTTGTTGCGGTTTGACGCCGAGATGACGGCGGCGTTCTCTGAACTGGCAGGATCCGTGGCTCTGAGGGAAGTTGATCTCTATGACCAGATCACGCGCGGTCTGACGGGCCAGTGGAAGCCAGAGGTAGATGCCGAGCCATTCTGGTTCAGACTGGCGGAAATCCTGCACGCTCCCGAACGGCCAGCGGGATTCCACTGTGCGGTGGTCGAGGGTGAGTTCATCCATGCAGGAACGACGCGCTCCTTTCGCACCCTTGCGGCAGCGTCCGGCGGAATTCTGGACAGCGTGATTGGCGGCGCATGCGAAGTCGGGCATGAAGCGGTGGTCTTGGAGTGCAACCTCAGCGGAGCTGTGTACGCCAGCCGCGGCGCCATCCTGCATGGACTCACCGGATTGAGCGGGCTCGTGGAGGTTCCGGAAGACACGGTCGTTCATCAGTTGCCGGTAGAGGGGGTGTACGGAGACGGCTGTGTGATCCGGGCCTATGGAGTCGAGGACAATCCGAAACAGACGCTGCCGGGAGCTACATGGTTCAACCGTCCAATTCTGGAAACACTGGAACGGCTTCAACTGCACGGCGAAGAGGTTTGGAGCGGAGTTGAAGAACCGTCATTATGGAATGCGACACTGTTCCCTGTGACGACGCCGGACGAGGCCTGGGAATGTGCGCGGTGGATGATGGGATACACCAGTGGCTATGATGCAGAGCGCTGGCGCGCGGCGCGGAGAATTTCATTGGCTAAGAGTGCGCATTGCGCTGACGCGAAGGCTCTGGCCGAAGCGCGCAATCACCGATTGCAGGGCATCTGGCAGGAAACGGCAGTTGAATTGGCGGAGTCAGGTGCAGACCTGCGGCCGCTGCTGGCAAACCTGCCAGGATTGGCAACGGCCGCCGCGGTAGGACGTTCTCTGCGAACGAAGGCGGAGGCGTTGCGCGATGGTGGTGCGGAGAATTTAACTCTGGCGGCCAGTTACCTGATGCAGGCGTCGCGTTTACTCAGCCGTGCCGGGTTTGAGCAGGAGGCCGAATTGGCCGAGAGCGATGCCTTCGTCTGCATTCAGGATGCGGCGCATGATGGTAACGGGGATCATGTGGAGTTGGCACCATCTCCCTGGCAAGTTGAACGTGTGCATGTATCGGCCCCGGCACGAATCGATCTCGGTGGGGGGTGGTCAGACACGCCGCCGTTCTGCTTCGACTGGGGTGGAACAGTGCTCAATTGTGCGCTTGAGATCAATGGCGCATTTCCGATTGAAACCGATATCCGACGCATCGATGAGCCTGTGATCCGATGCTATGCGGACGGTCAGGGCTCGACGGTCGAGTACAGAAGTAGTGAGCAGCTGCTGGAGCCATGTGGTCCGGGGTCGGAATTTTCCATTCCGCGAGCGGCGCTGCAATTGTTTGGCATTCCGATGAGAGGCCGCAATCTGCAGGAAACCCTAACGGAACTGCACGGCGGGCTTGAGATACGATGTCAGGTACAGTTGCCCATCGGCTCGGGCCTGGGAACAAGCAGCATCCTTGCCGCGACGGTGATTCGCGCGCTGTCAGTGATGTCAGGGCGCACGATGGACAATCAGGCTCTATCGGAAGCCGTGATGCAGTTGGAGCAGCGCATGACCACCGGTGGAGGTTGGCAGGACCAGGCAGGGGGCATCTTCCCCGGTGCCAAACTGCTGATTACGGGTCCTGGCCTGCGGCAGCGCATCCGTGTGCAGCCGGTGGTTTGGAGCGAGAGCCGGCAAGCGGAGTTCTGCGAGCATCTTGTGCTTTACGATACCGGCATTCAGAGGATGGCAAAAAATCTTCTGCGCCAGGTAGTAGCGCGCTATCTGGCGCGAGAGACTGCAACCATCCAGGTGCTGCACAGCATCAAGACGTTGGCCGTGGAAATGGCCTATGCCATGGCCGAAGGAGAGTGGAAGCACCTGGGGCAGTTGCTTGACCGCCACTGGCAATTGAATCAGGTGCTCGATCCGCACACAAACAACGCACCCATCACCGCGATTCTCGATAGTGCCCGCCCTTGGATCCACGGAGCCAAGCTGGCGGGTGCGGGTGGAGGAGGGTTTTTACTGCTCATAGCTCGGGACTCGGAAGCGGCTACGGTGTTGCGCGCCGGGCTTAACCGCAAAGTTGGGCAGAATAGCGCCTTCTTGCCCTACCGCATCGCCCAGGAAGGGCTGCGCATTCAGTCCAGTGGCAAGTAATCCCGTGCAAGTAACTAGTGGATGCCGCTTTCTTCACGCGGAGAAAACCATCTAGTAGCGGAGTTTCCTCTACGGAAACCAGGTGAGCTGGAGGGTGGTTGCGGTCACAGTCTGCTGGCCGGACAGGTAGATGAGTGCCTTCCAGCGCTCGTAGGCGAAGTCACCGTTGATCTTGAGGCCTTTGCCGATTCGTTTGACTACTTGACAATCGATGTCGTTCAAGGTGGTGCCGCCGGGGATAAAGTCCTTGGCGGCTTTTTGATTGCGCACACCGATCTGGAACCACTCGTTGCCGCTCAGGTGATCTTTGTTCGCCGGTCATCGCAATGACGTCGGAGCCCGATCCGCAAGCTAGGCATATGGATCGCCCTGCGCTTCACGATACTCCTCGCGCTCATGCTGACGCCTTCGATTGGGGGCAACTATGGGGGCAACAAAGGCGACATTATTTATGTAACAACGCTGTTATCAGTTAGATGCAGATAGTGTTCGGTAGACGGTAACGCTACCAATCCTTCAATAACTTACTGTGTAATCTGGAGGGCCGAGCATGTGGATCAACTCCGTGCATCGGCTACTTTAGAACTTCGACGGCTGCTGCGCTTATACCGAATCCTTGTAAGATGGTGGAAATGTTGACCAGGTTTCGCATGACATCCGAGCTTTTAACCATCGGGGGCACGATGATTGTGTCTCCGGGAAAGAGCGGCTGATGATCAAAGCCTGATTCGGCAAAGATCGTGCGTTGCCCCATATTGCCGTATTGATAACTCACCACTGATCCATCGGCACGCAGGATATACTCACGCTTTCGGTCGGCAATTCTGTCAGGTCCGCCGGCAAGACGCAGGTAGTCCTTCACCCGCTTGCCGTTCTGGTAGATAAATGCGTTTGCGTTGTATACCTGACCCTGGACGCTTACGGTAGACGGGATCCTGGGCACCACAAACCGGTCGCCGTCTTCAAGTTCGATGTTGGGAATCGCAGTAATCCCTTTGCTGTCGGGCTTGAATTGCAGCACAATCCGTCCCGTCGGCTGGGCCTGGCGCAGCCGATCCGATACTGTGCGCGCAGTATCTGCCGCCGCGCTCGCAGCGGCGGCGTCAGCGGCGGTCAAAGCAGACGACGCCGATGCTGAAGTGGTCCTTGTAATCTGCGAGTCCAGCTCATCGGCGTACTCCAGGAGCCGCTGCCGCTGTAATCGCCGGACAGACTCGCGCGTAAACTCCGAGGCGTAAAGGTAGGCATCGGGAGACAATCCACCAGCGCGCACCAGCAACTGGCGCAGTGTCTCGCCCGGCAGAGCGCTGTATACGCCAGCTCCTGCAAACTCGCCCTCCAGCTTCACGAACTTCGTCTGCTGCGCGCTCGGCACCCGGATATCGGCCTGCGAAAAGATGGTCACCACATCGCCGGACAGCAGCTCAAGGTCCTGCGACGGGTCCTTATCGAGTACCGCCTTGCCCAGGTTTAACGGCAGCAGCGACGTGGTCAGATCGGTCGCATTCTGCCGTTCGATGACTGCGTAGTTCCAGTCTATATCGGGAGCGCTCAGAACCACATCGGTCTTTGCCCCGAAGGGGCTGCTGTTGGCTGTCAGCGCAGCGCCGATCGAGGAGTTCCCGGCAACACCCGACGCGGCCACACCGCGCCCGACCGCTGCGTCGCCCACCGCCCCCGATTGGATGCCCAGCGAGCCTTGCGACCGAGTGCCGCTATAGTCCGAATTGGGTGTCTCCCCGCTGGAGGTTGTGTTAGACACGGATCCGTCGTATTCGGATTTGGCCTGCCCCAATTGATTCAATTCTTGATAGTAGCTCCGCGTAATCAATGCATCGCGGTTCGGAATCAGATCGGAGATGCGCATCCCCTGGTGCCACATGTAGCGGCCCGGGTTCGCCACATTTCCCCGCAACGTCACCGCATCCTTGAACCGGTCGATGATTGAGCTGATGTTAATGATGTCTCCATCCTGGACTGGAGTGAAATCACCGCTTGCAAGATCAACGTCGCTCACGCTGCGCTCGCTGTGCTTGTATATCCGATCAACACGCAACCGAGAATCGGACGCTGCATTCGTCAATCCACCGGCCAGCGCAATCACCTGGTTGAAGCTCTTCTCTCCGCGCAGCTCATAGATAGACGGCGTGGTTACACTGCCCATCACTGCGACCTGAGGCCCCACATCAGGGATGAAGATCACGTCGCCCGACTCCAAACGAACGTCTTTGGTCTTGTCACCGTGCAGCAGCAGGTCGTACAGATCGAAGTGGGTGATTGTCTCGCTTCCACGCTTTACCTGAATGTCGCGCAGGCTGCCCTGAGGAAGTGGTCCACCCGAGGCAAACAAGGCATTCAACAGCGTGCTCAGCGATCCGATCGAAAAGCTGCCCGGTTGCCTCGCCTGACCCACAACCAAGACCTGGATCGACCGCAACTGTCCCAGGTTTACATTCAGATCGAAGTTGCGGTAGATGCGTCCAAGCTGCGACTTGAGAAAATCGCTCAACTGGGAAAACTGCACGCCAGCCACATGCACCGTGCCTACCTGCGGCAGCGCGATGGAGCCGGTGCGGTCCACCACAAAGGAGCCTTGTTGGTTCACCTGGCCCCATATCTGTATACGCAGTTCATCCCCCGGACCGATGACATAATCAGGCGTCACCGGAATATTGTCGACCGGCGCAAATGTTGATGGAGGAGTATTGAACAGATTGGCCCCGAAGATCGGCGGCGTCTGGCCTGCGCTATTAAATACAACCCTCTGAAACTCCGTCGGCGGCAGTGGTGCCACGGGTGCCGGGACAGATTGAAGCAGCGTCCGATACTGTTGCTGGTTCTGGTTTTGCTGGTTCTGAGTGCCTGGGGTCGCGGTGTTGCTCCCGCCCTGCCACTGGGACGTTTGGCCAGTAGATTGCGGCGTATTCGGCGACGAGGTGGCAGGGATGCAGCCTATAGACGACTGCGTACCACCATACTGGGCATCGGTTGAAGGAGAGCTGACACATGGAACACTCTGCATCGTTGTGCCTTGAGCAAGTGCCGTATTGACCATCAAGGGAGCAAGGCAGCATGCCCAAATCGTTAGCCGACCAAGCCCAAGCCGTTGATCTGTGCGAATTGTAGTATTGCTCGAATAATCCACGGATCGATATCCTGTCCTGTAACCTGCTCTAGCG
>Ga0181535_10001171_pt1 | contig 35420 bp, 33 predicted proteins | sample PEATcosm2014_Bin_44_FD_119774 | JGI IMG/M metagenome (GOLD analysis project Ga0181535, IMG submission 119774) | Peatland microbial communities from MTU Mesocosm Facility, Houghton, MI, USA - PEATcosm2014_Bin17_30_metaG | ecosystem: Environmental > Terrestrial > Soil > Wetlands > Peat | place... | reverse complement strand
CGGGATGCACGTTCATCAGTCGCTCTGGAAGGGTGGCGTCCCGCTCTTCTACGACAAGAACGGATACGCGCTGTTCAGCGACCTCGGTCGCTGGTACATCGGCGGCCTGCTCCAGCACGCTCCCGCACTGCTCGCGCTCGCCGCGCCGACCACCAACTCCTACCGCCGTCTGGTCCCCGGCTACGAGGCGCCGATCAAGCTCGCCTACAGCGCGCGCAACCGCAGCGCCTGCATCCGGATCCCGACCTACAGCGATTCGCCCAAGGCGCGGCGCCTGGAGTTCCGCTCCCCGGACCCGACCTGCAATCCGTACCTCGCATTCAGCGCCATGTTGATGGCGGGCCTGGACGGCATCGCCAACAAGACCGAGCCGCCCAAGCCGATCGAGGCCGACCTCTACGAGCTGGAGGGCGAGGAGGCCGCCCAGGTCAAGGATCTCCCCGGCTCGCTGCCCGAGGTCCTCGACGCCCTGGAGGCTGACCACGACTTCCTGCTCAAGGGGGATGTCTTCACCCCCGACCTGATCGAGACCTACGTTGCCTACAAGCGCGAGCGCGAGGTGGACCCGGTGGCCCTTCGCCCGCACCCCTACGAGTTCTTCCTTTATTACGATGCCTAAACGGAGCGAGGCCGGGCACGCCGCCTGAGGCGTGCCCAGGCCGCCGCCCACCCGGGCGCCGCGCACAGCGCGAGCGCTCGGGTGAGGCGGAGGCCGTCAGGGGCGCGTGAGCGCCCCGGCCGAGCGAAGTGCGAGCGTCGTATCGCGCAGCGATACGACGCCTGAACCGGGTACCAGCGCGGAGCCTGGGCGCGTGAGCGCCCCGGCCGAGCGAAGTGTCCGCGTCGCATGGCGCAGCGATATGACGCCTGAACCGGGCACCAGCGCGGAGCCTGGGCGCGTGAGCGCCCCGGCCGAGCGAAGTGCCCGCGTCGCATGGCGCAGCGATATGACGCCTGAACCGTGTGCCGGTGCGGCGCCGTCAGCGGCGCGCAGCGCTCTCAGGCGATCCGGCAGGGGATGTCGGCGTCCTCGTCCAGGTGGTAGCTGGCGCAGATCCGGTGGTACCCATCGGCGACCGTCAGCGGCACGTCGGCATCGACCCGCCCCCGGACCAGCAGGATGGGCGAGAGGAGGGTCCCGGCCGAGACCTTGCCGAGGTCCTTCTTGACGTGGGCGTTGTCGGCAGGCAGGAGCTCCAGCCGGCTGGCCCTCAGCAAGTCCTTGGCCTTGAAGTGGGTGATCGGCGCCTTCCGCAGCGCCGCCACCGCGTTGGTCACCTCCCCCTTGGCCATGATCAGGCTCAGGTAATCGGCGGCTGCGGGGTAATCGTGATCGTCCGGATCGGTCTTCCAGTGCTCCTTGGCGGCCATGGGGCGTCTCTCCTGTCTTGGTGATCGATCGTGGGACTAGCCGCCGCCGCAGCTGGGGAGAAGGCCAGGATGCGGCTGCCAAGCTTCGGACGGTGGCTGCTCATGCGCCACTGTACCGCCGGGCTCGGACCACCGGGGAGGTGGCGGAGCCAAGGCCGCCGCCGAGCAGCCCGTGGTCGCCGCCCGCCGTGGACGGGAGGACCCGTGGAGTGACCGCCACCAGCTGTCGCTCGGGACCCGAGCGTGGCGGCGGTGCCGGCTCAGGCCACGCTCATCCCTTGCGTCAGGTACGCCGGCTGGTGGAGCAGGGCTCGGGTCGCGGAGATCCGGCAGCCCAGCATCTCGAGGATCTCGTCGAGCCGTTCGACCAGCTCCGCGGACAGCTCGATGGGGTGGTTGTCGATGTCCCGCAGCAGCGCAGAAAGTCTCATCGCCTTCTGATCGATCTTCGCAACGATCTCCTGCGGGGCTTCGACCGCTGCGGCTGACTGGCTCGGGTCCATACGTCGACCTCCGTGCGGATGGCGATCGGTGAACCGGCGGCTGGCCGGACTGAGGCCAAGCGTAGGGGTCTTCACCGGCCATGTCCAGGGCTCATGGTCGTGCCCGGCTGAGGGTCGACCAGCGTGAGTCGCCGGCCGGCCGGCGACCCCTCCCGGTGGCCCGGTGCGCCTGGCGCGGCCTGGCCCTCCGATCGATGCAAATGGCGGTGCTACACTCGGCCGGGCCTGCCAGAACCGGCGCGGGTGGCGGAACCGGTAGACGCGCGGGACCTAGGATCCCGTGGGGTGACCCGTCCGAGTTCGAGTCTCGGCCCGCGCACGTGGGCGGCTGGCGCCGCCGCCCGCGCCCTGCCGTCGTCCAGAATGCGGGCCTGTGACACCTGAGGAGACCACGTGACCACTGCACCGTCCGAGCTGTCCGTCTTCGTCGAGCGCAAGCCGGGCTGGATCGTCGAGCTCACCGTCGAGGCTCCGCCCCAGGAGCTGGACCGGGCACTCGGCGAGGCGGGCCGGAAGCTCGGAGCCCGGCTGCGTATCCCGGGGTTCCGGCCGGGCAAGGCGCCCGCCGGTCTGGTCGAGCGCGCCGTCGGCTGGGAGGCTCTGCGCAACGCCGCGGCCGAGGAGCTCGTCCCGCAGCTCTACGCCCGTGCCATCGACCAGGAGGACCTCGACCCCGTCGGCGACCCCTCCGTCACCCTCGGGACGGTGGAGCGCGGCCAGCCGGTGAAGTTCACCGCAGAGGTCGCTGTTCGCCCGGTGGTCGATCTCGACGACTACCACACCCTGCGCATCGAACGGCCTCACACCGAGATCGGCGACGCCGACGTGGACTCGGCTGTGGAGGAGGTCCGGCGCCGCTTCTCCGACCTGGTCGAGGTGACCCGGCCGGCTCAGGCTGGCGATGTGCTCCGCTGCACCCTGGTGATGCGGCGCGGCGAAGAGGTGCTATCCGGGGGGGAGGAGCGCGACCTGGAGCTGGACCGCGAGCGCCTCGTCCCCGGGCTGGTCGACGCCGTCATCGGGCTCGCGCCTGGCGAGGAGCGGCGGTTTCCCCTCGCCCTCCCCGCCGACTACCAGCAGGAGGAGCTGCGTGGGGTGACGGTGGAGGCGGACGTCCACATCCTCGCCATCCGCGAGCGGGCGCTCCCGCCTCTCGACGACGCCCTGGCCCAGCGCGACGGCAGTGGGGAGACCGTCGACGAGATGCGCGACCGCTACCGTGAGCGTCTCGTCGAGGCGGCCGCCCAGAACGACGAGGAACACTTCCAGTCCGATGTCCTCACGGCCCTCCGGGATCGGGTCAAGGTGGACCTTCCAGCGGCCATGGTCGAGCGCGAGCTGGACCGCGAGCTCGCCAGCATGGAGGTGCGGCTCGCCGAGCTGGGCCTTCGCTTCGACCGTTACCTCGAGTACACCGGGGGCAGCGTCGAGAAGCTTCGGGCGGAGAGGCGTTCGGCCGCGGCGGACAGCGTCCGCCTCGAGCTCGCCCTGGGCGCCCTGGCCGCCGCGGAACAGATCGAGGTCGATGAGCTGCAGGTCGAACACGAGGTCGATCGGATCGGCGCGGGACGCCGGCTCTCCGGGCCGGACCGTCGCCGCCTCCACGCTGCAGCGCACGTCGACCTGCTCCGCCGGGCGGCGGCCGAGCGCGCCTACGAGATCGCCGGTGGCGGCGCCTGAATCAGCCGAACCGCAGGGCGGCCGAGGGCCGGTAGAAGCGAACCCTGCAGTGCTCGCAGCGGAACACCAGACGGAGGCCGAGGCGGCCGATCACGCCCGAGTTGCGGTCATCGCAGAGCGGGCAGCGGGCACGCTCCTCCGCGAGGTCTACCGGGACCGTGCGAAGGGACAGCTCGACGGGCTTGTACTTGCGGGCCATGGCCGGCTCCCTCCACCATGCTCTCAGCCAGGAGTGTCAATATACTTGATACCGTCAGTATCAGCAATACCCACCGTTCAGGGGCGTTCCCGGCGGTTCGCCGAGCCTGCGTGATCGGGGGGCGCCTGATCTCCCCAGGGGGTCGGTTCGGGCCTCGACACCCCCCGGAGGGCACGGCGACGGCCCGTGGGTATACTGGCTTGGCAATGACCCTCATCCCTTACGTCATCGAGACCACCAACCGTGGTGAGCGCGGGATGGATATCTACTCCCGCCTGCTCAAGGACCGGATCATCTTCATCGGTACCCCCATCGACGATCAGGTGGCCAACGTGGTCATGGCCCAGCTGCTCTTCCTGGCCGGCGAGGACCCCGAGAAAGACGTCTGGCTCTACATCAACTCACCGGGTGGGTCGGTCTACGCCGGCCTCGCCATCTACGACACGATGCAGTATGTGGAGCCTCGGGTCGGCACCATCTGCATGGGCCTGGCCGCCTCCATGGCCGCCGTGCTGCTGGCCGGGGGCGCGCCCGGACTCCGGTACTCGCTGCCCAACACCCGCATCCTCATCCACCAGGCGAGCGGCGGATTCAGCGGCCAGGCCGCTGACATCCAGATCCACGCCCAGGAGATCCTCCGGGTCAGCCGCCGCATCGACGAGATCCTCTCCCACCACACCGGGAAGCCCATCGAGGTGGTCCATCGGGACTCGGATCGCGACTTCTTCATGAGTTCTGACGAGGCCAAGGAGTACGGCATCGTCGACGAGATCATCCAGGGCCGGCCCAAGAGCACCGGTGACGGCTCCTCCCCGCGGGGCGTGGGTGGCGTCGGTGGACGGACCGCTCGCATCGAGCCCTCGGATGGGCCCGAGGCCGGGGGCGGCGCAGCCGCCCGCTAGGGTCACGCGATGCGGGTGAGGACATGACCGACCGCGAAGATCGGCGCCGGCACACCCGCTGCTCCTTCTGCGGGAAGGGGCAGGAGCAGGTCCGCAAGCTGGTGGCGGGCCCGGGCGTCTACATCTGCGATCAGTGCATCGATCTCTGCCAGGAGGTCCTGGAGGAGGACAACCGCTCGACCTCGCAGAAGCGGGTCAAGTCGGGCATGATGCCGACGCCGCAGGTGATCATGGCCTCGCTGGATCAGCACGTGATCGGGCAGGAGCACGCCAAGAAGGTCCTCTCCGTCGCCGTTTACAACCACTTCCGGCGCATCGCAAACAGCAAGACCAACAGCGACATCGAGCTCCAGAAGTCCAACGTCCTGCTGGTGGGCCCGACCGGGTGCGGCAAGACCCTGCTCGCGCAGACGCTCGCCAAGATCATCGATGTCCCGTTCAGTATTGCCGATGCGACCAGCCTCACGGAGGCGGGCTACGTCGGCGAGGATGTCGAGAACATCCTCCTCCGGCTCATCCAGGCGGCGGACTTCGACATCGCCCGCGCGGAGCGGGGGATCATCTACATCGACGAGATCGACAAGATAGCGCGCAAGGCGGACAACCCTTCGATCACTCGCGACGTGAGCGGCGAGGGCGTTCAGCAGGCGCTGCTCAAGATCCTCGAGGGGACGGTGGCCAACGTGCCTCCGCAGGGTGGGCGCAAGCATCCGCACCAGGACTTCATCCAGATCAACACCACCAACATCCTCTTCATCTGCGGGGGTGCCTTCGACGGTCTGGAGAAGATCATCGAGCATCGCACCGGCCGCCGGGCCATCGGCTTCACCAGCGAGCCTCTCAAGAAGGGCCGCACCAAGGAGTCGACCAAGCTGCTCCGCGAGCTGCAGCCCGAGGACCTCCTCAAGTACGGGCTCATCCCCGAGTTCGTCGGCCGGTTGCCGATCGTGGTCACGCTCGACTACCTCGACGAGGAAGACGTCGTACGCATACTCACCGAGCCCAAGAACGCCTTCGTCAAGCAGTATCAGAAGTTCTTCGCCCTGGACGACGTGGAGCTCGCCTTTCACGAGGGTGCACTGCGGGCGATTGCCAAGCGAGCTCTGGCCCGCGGGACCGGGGCGCGCGGTCTGAAGTCGATCATCGAGGACGTGCTCCTCAACAGCATGTTCGAGGTCCCGAGCCGCCCCGACATCAAGCGTTGCGTCATCACCGAGCAGTCGATCCAGGACGGCGTCGAGCCCCTGTTGCTCACCGAGGAGCCGCGCCACGCCGACGCCGACGGGGGAGAGGCGGCGGTCGCCGACAAGACCGCCTAGCAGCGGCTCGCTTCCTTGATCTGAACACCCCGGGCGCCCGCCGGGGTGCCGGCCGGGCCGTGGGGCCCCGAGCGCGGCCCGTATACTTCGGGCCACCCATGGAATCGAAGTTCGAGCCGGCGGAGGTCGAGCCCCGCTGGCGCCTCCGCTGGGAGCAGCTGGAGGTGGGCCGGGCGGACGCCGCGTCGGACCGTCCCAGCTTCACCATCGCCCTGCCGCCCCCCAACATCACCGCCCCGCTGCACATGGGCCACGCCATGGGCGGCTCGATCCAGGACATCCTGGCCCGCCACTGGCGGATGCGCGGTGCCGAGGTCGAGTGGTGTCCGGGCACCGACCACGCCGCCATCGCCACCAACGCGGTGATCGAGCGCCAGCTGGTCGCCGAGGGCACCAGCCGCGAGGCGATCGGACGCGCCGCTTTCCAGGCCCGGGTGGACGCCTGGTATGACGAATGCGGCGGTCGGATCTACGACCAGATGCGCCGGCTCGGCTTCACCTGCGACTGGTCGCGCTCGAGATTCACCCTGGACGAGGCCTACGTCCGGGCCATCCGCACCGTCTTCAAGGCCCTCTTCGACGAGGGGCTGATCTATCGAGGCCCCCGCATCGTCAACTGGTGCCCCCACGATCGCAGCGCCATCAGCGATGAGGAGGTCGAGTGGATCGAGCATCACGACACCCTCACCCGCCTGCGCTACCCGGTGGAGGGCGGGGGCGAGGTGGTCGTTGCCACGGTACGTCCCGAGACCATGCTGGGGGACACCGCGGTGGCGGTGAATCCGGAAGATCCTCGCTATCGGAACCTGGTGGGCGCTCACGTCATCCTTCCCCTCACCGGCCGGCGCGTCCCGATCGTCGCCGACGCGGCGGTCGAGGTGGCCTTCGGCACCGGCGCGCTCAAGGTCACCCCCGGCCACGATCCCACCGACTACGAGATCGGCGTTCGCCATGGCCTCGCGATCGTCAACGTGATTGGGCTGGACGGGACCATGGACGTTCCCGATCTCCCCCGCTTCCACGGGCTGACGGTGGAGAACGCCCGTCGCGAGGTCACGGAGGCGCTCCGCGAGCAGGGTGCGGTGGTCGGTGAAGAGCCCTTTGTTCACGAGGTCAGCCACTGCGATCGCTGTCACCATGTGATCGAACCACTGGTCAGCGAGCAGTGGTGGGTGCGCATGCCGACCCTCGCCGCGCCCGCCATCGCCGCGGTCGAAAGCGGGGAGGTCTGCTTCCATCCGGAGCGTTACGGGGACCACTACCTGACCTGGATGCGCGGCATCCAGGACTGGTGCATCAGCCGGCAGATCTGGCTCGGCCACGCCATCCCGGTGAGCCGGTGCGGCAACGGCCATCGCTTCGCCTGGGTGGAGACGCCGCAGAGCTGTCCCAGCTGTGGCAGCGACCGGCTGGAGCACGATCCCGATGTCCTCGACACCTGGTTCTCGAGCGCCCTCTGGCCGTTCGCCATCTTCGGATGGCCGGAGGAAACCCGCGATCTGGGTCGCTTCTATCCCACCCAGGTGCTGGTGACGGCGCGCGAGATCATCAACCTCTGGGTGGCCCGGATGATCATGACCGGCCTCCGGTTCACGGGTAAGAAACCCTTCGACGACGTGATCATCACCTCGACGATCATGGCCCGCGACGGGACCAGGATGTCGAAGTCGCGGGGTAACGCGGTCGACCCACTGGACATCATCGCGCGCTACGGCGCCGACGCGATCCGTGCCTGGGCCGGGGCGGTGGGCACGAGCGGCCAGGACGTCCGCTACGACGAGGAGCGGGTCGCGAGCTACCAGCGATTCGCCAACAAGCTGTGGAACGTCACACGGCTCCTGGTCACGACCATCGGCGACGGTGATCGGATCGCGGTGCCGCCGCCCGCGGTCCCGGACACGGCACTGCTGGCCGAGGACCACTGGATCCTCGGGCGCCTCGCCGACGCGGTGGCAACTGTCGATCAGGCAATGACCCAATACCGCTTCCATGACGCCATGGACCGCCTGTATGCCGTGATCTGGCAGGATTTCTGCTCCGACTACATGGAGATCGTGAAGGTGCGGCTGCGCGACGGCGAGGATGGGCGGGGGAGGGAGGCGGCGGCCGCGACCGCGGTCACCGTGCTCGACTCCGCGTTGCGCCTTCTCCACCCGTTCATGCCCTTCGTCACCGAGGAATGCGCGCAGCGGCTGCCCGACCCTGCTCCGACCCTCCAGCACCGTTCCTGGCCCTCCATCGTGCCCGAGTGGGGCGACCCCGGCCGGGTCGGCGCCCGGGAGGGTTTCGACGAGCTGCTGCTGCTGGTCGGGCAGCTACGTGCCCGGCGCCAGGAGGCGGGCATCAGCGCGGCCGACAAGACCCTCCACCCCGTCGTCATCCGTGGCGGCAACCCGTCCCTCTCGGCGGACGACCGCCGCCGCATCCTCGAGGCCCTGGTCCGCGTCCGGGTCGTCGACGGTGACGACGGCGGCGAGGCCCAGCTGGTCATCGCCGGCAGCCTCGAGGCCGAGCTGCGCCTCGGTGGAGGAGGGGAGTCGAGGTTGGGCCGGCAGCTCGACGAGGTGGAGCGCCAGATTGCCCGGCACCGCGCCCAGCTCGCCAACACCGCGTTCCGGGAGCGTGCTCCCGAGAGCGTGGTCCAGAAGGTCACCGACCAGCTTCGCGAGGCGGAGCTGCAGGCGCAGACCCTGCGCCGTCGCTTAGGGATTTCAGAATGAAGCTCCTCGCCGACACCAGCGGCTCGCTCATCTTCCTCGGCGTCCTCCTGCTCATCCTCTACGTGGCACTGCTGCTCGTGGCGCTGGCCTACAACGTGGTGCGGGACGCCAGGCGGCGCTCCACCTCGATCCCCTTCGCGATCTTCGCCTTCCTGCTCGCGTTCGTACCTCCGTTCCTGGGTGCCCTCATCTACCTGGTGATCCGTCCTCCGAGGACGCTCGCCGAGGAGCGCTCCCTGGCTCTCGAGCAGCAGATCCTCGAGGAGCCCCCCTCGGGCACGGAGACCCGCCCGTGCCCGACCTGCGGGCGCGACATCGAGGAGGACTTCGTCATCTGCCCGTACTGCCGCACCCAATTCGCCCGCAGGTGCACCGTCTGCGAGCGGAGGCTGCGGCTGGGCTGGCCGATCTGCCCGTACTGTGCCAGCGAGGTCGGCGCCCACGCACTGCCTCCGGCTCCCCCCAGGGCGCCCGCGCCCCACTAGTGCGTGCCCTGCGGGACGCTGACGGGAGACTGCGCCGTTGCTGAGCGTGGGGAACCGGTCCGCCCTGGTCCTCGCCCTGCTCCTCGCCGGGGCGCTCATCGCGTACCTCTTGCCGGCTCCGTGGCGGCGGACGCGCCGGCTGCTCAGCGCGGGCGCCCTGATCCTGGCCGGGTGGGCAGCTCTCAGCATCGTCGCGATAACTGCGAACGGTCCGATTGTCACCACGTTTGGCCAGGCGGTATCCGGGGTCCCGCTGACCCTCCGTGCTGACCAGACCGGCCTGGCCCTGGTCCTGATCGCCCTGGTGGCCAGCTTCTTTGCCCTTGGTGCGGCGGATCGCCAGCCAGGCGAGGAGGCGGCCCTGCTGGTCACCGCCGCCGGTGCGGCGCTCGCCGCCCTGGCCGGCAATGCGGTGATGCTCTTCGCCGGCGCGGAGATCGCCAGCCTCGGCGGCCTCCTGCTGGCATCGGCGGGCCGAGAGCATGTCAGCCGAGGAGCGGCCGCCGCGTTCACGATCCAGCACGTCTTTGCGCTCGGCCTGCTGGTAGCCGCCGTCCAGCTCATCGTGGCCACCGGGACGAGCGATCCCTATGCGGTTCCCGCGAGCGCGGTCGGCCTCTCGGTGGCGCTGCCATGGGGCCTCGCCGGCGCCGGACGCCTGCTCGCCGCGGGATGGTGGCCGGGGGCCGCCGGGGGGCGGTCCACCAGGAGCTGGCTCGCCATCGGGGCGGTCCCCTGCGGCGCGGCGGTGCTCCTCCGGCTGGGAGCGGCCACCGGTGGCGCTGAGGACCCCGGTTTCACGGTTGTTCTCGCGACCTTCGGGACCGCCGCGGCGCTCTGGGGTGCCGTCGCCGCCTGGAGGTGGAAGCACGAGTCGCGGCGCGCGGGACGAGCCCTCCTCACCGCCAGCACCGGCACCCTGGTCGCGATCGCCGGGATTCCCGGCGGCTCCGGCGGGTTTGCCGCCGGGGTGGTTGCCCTCGAGCTGGCCCTTCTGGCCGCGCCCGCCTGGAGCAGGCCAACCCTGCCCAGCCGCCGCGGCCGTGCCCTTGCCGCGATCGCGCTGGCTGCCGCAGGTGGGCTGCCGATCGGATTCGGGACCACGGCGATAGTTCTCGAGCTCGGCGCGGTCGCCTCCCTGGGCCGTCCGTACGCGCCGCTCCTGCTCGCGCTGGGGATCGCCGCCGTTGTCGCGGCCGGTGGGGGGCTGGTCGCGGCACGGCAGGCCATCGGGCTTGCCGCCCTCCCCTCTCCGCAGGCCGCAGCGGCCTCCGCGCCATCCGGCGACCGCGGGCTGGCGCCGCTCCGCGAGGGTCCCCCCGGCGGCAAGGGGACGGGGCCTCCTGGGCTGCTCCGGCGCGCCGTGCTACCGCGTCCCGATGCCGCGGTGGCTCTTGCGCTGGGGGCTGCGGCGGCGCTGCTGCCGGGGGTCGTGGGCGCTCTCGTCCTGATTCCCCTGGTGGGCAGCGGCGCCCCGGTGGCCATCGACGCCGCCACCCTCCACGGGCCGGGCGGGCCGTGGCCCGGCGGCTATCTCAGCCTCGCGCTCCTGGTCGTCCTGCTCGGGGTCGTGAGCGCCGGGCTAGCCCTCGGAGTCCCCTTCCCTCACCCCGCGCACGGTGAGCGGGGGCCACGACCGCGTCCCGCCTGGGTTGCTGGCGTCAGGATCCGCCGGACCTTCGGGCCTCCCGCCCGGGGGCTCGGGCGTGGGCTGGCACGGGTCGACGCGTGGCTGGTCACCCAGCCCGGTCTCGTCTTCACCGTGGTCGCGGCGCTCGCCGCACTCATCGGCTTCCACTACCTGTGAACCAGCCACTCCTCGACCTCATCGCCTTCGCCGCCGGGGCCGTCGCGGTCATGGTCGATCGGCGGCGCGCCGTCTTCGTCACCTGCGTCGTGGTCGCTCTCGGCCTCGCTCCCGCGGCGGCGATCTATGGCGGCGGCTGGGCGGCGGTCGTCGTTCTCGGCGCCGGCGCGGCCGGCGCCGTCGCTGGCCCGATGGCCGGGTTCATCGCCGGGCGGATGGCCCCGCGTCCCGGGCTCGACCCGCTTCAGCCGGTGGCGGCAGCGCACGAAGGGCTGTTCGGGCCACGCAGCGCTCGCGTCGCAGCCGCCGTCATCGCCCTGATCGCAGCGTCGTGGGTCAGCTTCAACGTGCCCGTGGGCTCGGTCGCCGCAGTCCAGGGCGCACTCTTCCCCGTCGCCTTCATCTTCACCTGCGGGGTGCTCCGCGTCTTCCTCGCTCGCACCGTCACCGACCTCTCGGTGGGCGTGACCGCCATCGCTCTGGCGGTGGGCGTGGGCTGGCTGCTCCGGGGAGGGAGCGGCCCGCTACCAGACGTTGCCGGCGTCATCGCCATCGTCCCCGTCGCGGCGGCAGTGGAGGGCTGGTTGGCCTCCCGGCACCGGCGCCCGGCTCCCGTGACCCACCCGTGAACGCCGCCTGGCTGGCCGCAGCCTGGGCCGGGATCGGGGTCGTGGCCGGTCTCAGCCCTTCGCGCCTCCGCCGCCCGGTCGCCCTGATCGCACCGCTTCTGCTCGTCGCGCTCAGTCTGCTGACGGTGCGGAGCGGTGCGCGGCCCGACGAGCTGGGCGGTGGCGGTCTGGCACTGTCCCGCGAAGCGGCCGGTCTCCTGTCCGCGTCGGCCGGTGCCCTCTGGCTCTGCCTGCTCCTCGCCGACCACCTGGACGGCCGGGAGCTGATCGGGATCGGCACCGTCGGGGGGGCTTTGGTGCTCCTCCTCTCGACGGGGTCACCCCTTCTCTTCGGGGTCGCCGCCATGCTCGCCGTCTCCGCCCTGAGCCTTCGCTGGATCTCGGTGGCCCCGGGCCGAGCCAGCCTCGCCGCGGCCCGGGTGGCCGGCACCGGGGCGGCCGCCCTGATCGCGGTCAGCCTGCTCCTCCCGGCCGTCTCCCCGGACGGCCAGCCGGGTTTGGTGGGAGGCCTCCTGGTAGTCGGCGTGCTCGCCCTCTCCGCGGTGGTGCCACTCGGTGGATGGGCGGTCGGTGCGTTGGTCGACGTGCCCGCTCCGGAACTCGCCACCTGGCTGGTGCTGCTCGCGCCTGCGGTTCTGCTCAGCGCCTTCGCCATCCCCGGCCCGCTCCCCCTTCTCGCCAGGCTTGCCTTCCAGCACACCATCCTCACCTGCGGCTTGATCAGTGCGGTCTGGGCCGGGTTGATGAGCCTGCGTGCCGGTCCAGCCACCCGCTACGGCCGGGTCGCGCTCGGTGACCTCGGCCTCGTCGCCGCCGGTGTCGGCACCGGGGAGACGGCCGCCGTGGCCGGCGGGCTTCTGCTCATCCTCACTCACCTGGTCGTGGCCCCGATCCTCCTGCAGACACCGCGACCGGGCCTGGGTCCTCCCCGCCGGTTGGTCTGGCTGGCCATCTGCGGGCTGCCTCCCTCGCCGGCGTTCTGGGGACGGTTCCTGCTCCTCCAGGCCTGCGTCGCCTTCAGCTTCGGGGTCGCCGCCGCCTGCCTGCTCGCCGGGGGGTTGGTGACGGTGGCGGCCGTCCTCAGCGTTGCTCAGGGCGAGCCGGGCGAGGGGGCCCGGGCGCCGCACCACCGGGTGATCGCCGTCTGGGTGATCGCCGCGGTTGCGCTGGCCGTCGGCCTGCTCCCCATGGGTGCCGTTCACCTCGTCTTCGGGCCGGGCGCATGAACCCGCTTGCGGTGCTGAGTGCCGTCGTCGGCGTGGCCTTCTTTCCCGGCGTGGCCTATACGGGTCTGGTGGCGGCCCTGGTTGGCGCCGGCGGTCGCCTCCCCGCCGGGCTCCGTCCCGCCCAGCTCGACGAGTTGATGGTGGCGGTCGGCGTCAGCGCCGCCTGCGGGCTGCTGGCGTTCCCGGGCTCGCCCCTCTTCGGCCTGCCCACCGGCGTCAGCCTGGTGGTGTTTGTCACCGCCCTCGCCGCGGGCGTCGCCTGGGGCAGCGCGGAGAGGTGGCCCTGGCAGCGCCTGGCCGCAGGCGTCGCCGCGATCGCTCCGCTTCTCGGGCTTGCCTCCGTGGCGATGACCCTCGACCTGCGCACCATCGCGGCCGCCGGTGGTCCGGTGGGCGCAGCTCGACCCTGGGCCGTCGCTGCCGTGCTGATGGCCGTCCCCGCCCTGATCCGTCCCTTCGACCCGCACGCCGCCCGGCTGGGCCGTGCGGTGCTGGTTGCCGCGATCGGCCTGGCCTGCTTCTCGCTGGCCGGCTTCGCGCCCCTCGCGAGCTTCTCCGCCCTCGCGGTGGCCGGTTTCGGGGCGCTCGCCGTGCTCGCGTACGCCGGTCTGATCGGCGTGGGACGCCGCCTGCTGGTGGCCACCGGGCCGGCGGTGGGCCTGTTGGCCCTGGTGCCCGCCGCGATCTCCCTCGCGGTCGCGCTCCACTGAGCCTGCAGACGGGCGGGCGGCCATGGCAGAATTATCGATTCAATCAGCTCAATCGAGACGCTCGGGTTCGGTTCACCCCTTGAACGATGGTAGGATCGTTTGTGGGTGGGGTCGCACGCGGGGGAGAGGACCGAGACATCACGCACGTTGCTGAGGGGCGCATGACCGACTCAGACGAGCAGCTTCCCGGCGTTCGGGCGGCGTCCCCGTTCCGGCGCGTTGCCCCCCGGGTGTCGAGCGCACCGACCGCACGCATCGTCCTCGCCTCCTCCAGCCCCCGCCGGCGCGAACTGCTGGTCAGGGCCGGAATCCGCTTCGTCGTCGTCGAGCCCTCACCGGATCCGCCCCTTCCTCCCGGGATGTGTGCCGACCTCGGCTGCCAGCTCATCGCCCGCCAGAAGGCGGTGGAGATCGCGGAGCGCGTCGAGCCGGGGAGTTTCGTGGTCGCGGCGGACACCGTCGTGGTGGGGCCGCGCGGTCCCCTCGGCAAGCCGGGCACGCCGGAGGCGGCGCGGCGGATGCTCACCGAGCTGCGCGGCCGGCGCCACACCGTCCTCACCGGGGTGTGCGTCCTGAGGACCGGCACCGACGTCGTGGCGCTCGCTGTCTCGCGGTCGCTGGTCAAGATGCGCGACTTCTCCGATCAGGATCTGATCACGTACGTGGCGAGCGGCGAGCCCCTCGACAAGGCCGGCGCCTACGCGGTGCAGGGGGCCGGCGGAGACCTCGTCGAGGCGGTGAGCGGGCGGGTCGACACCGTCGTCGGGCTGGATGTCGCCCTCACCCTGCGCCTGCTCGCCGAGGCAGGTTACCCCGATCCCCTTCCCCGAGCCACCGATGTCCCCCTGACGCCGCCGCGACGCGAGCGCCGTCCGCTGGCGCCGATGCGCGCCGCCCAGAGGGTGTGACCCGCCCGGGAGTGGACCCGCGGGTCACGCACGGTCGGGTGACCTCCGAAGGGGAGCCGGCACTGGCCGGCCGGCGGCGTGACGTGGCCGGAGGGGGGCCCGCCCCGTGGCTGCGCAAGCTCTCCCGCCTGCTCGTCCTCCCCGCCATCCTCGGCACGGTGGCCGTGGCCGGCTGTGGAGCGGGGCACACCTCGCTGAGCGTCGGCCTCGCGGTGGTGGGCGCGACGTCGGCCTCCGCCGCCAACCCCATCGCCGCCAACCAGACGATCGAATTCGTCATCACGGTCACCGATGCGGGGACGGCGGGTACTGCCGGGCTCACCGTCACCGCCAACCTGCCGGCGGACTTCCGCTACACGGATACCGAGGCTCTGACCGGCAGCGCGGTGCGAACCTCGCCGCTCGACCCCCAGGGCAAGAGCCAGCAGCCGACCTGGGGGGTTTGGGAGTTGAGCGGCCACGCGACCAACGTGTCGATCAACTTCTACGCTCTCGCCCAAGGAAACCCGGGAACATACACCATGACAGCGAGCGCCTCTGCCTCGACGGCCTCGACCACTCAGAGCAATGGAGTGCTCCTCAAGCTGACACCCGCACCCTTGCTCTCGGGGCTGGTCACGGTGAGCCCCAACGTGGCAGCTCCCGGCGAGGACGTCACCTACAAGGTGACCGTCATCAACTCGGGAACCGGCCAGGCCTCCGACGTCAGCGTCCTGGTCACCCTGCCGCCTGTCTTCATCTACGACGGGTCGGTGGCGATAACCGGGAACTCCGGCCGCATCGGCGGCAACGATGCGGTGGAGGGTTCCGCGATCCCCTACTTCGACGGCTTCGTGGTCCCCGCGCAGGGCCCATCCGGCCCCGGCAAGCTGACCATCAGCTTCGACGCCCAGGTCCTCTCCTCTGCTGGAGCGGAGGGCGCCTACCCGGTCGGCGTCCAGGTGCTCGGCGACTCTGGCCTGGAGCGTGTGGACATCCCGGACAGCGCTCCCGTCCAGGTGACCTGAGGCCCGTCCCGGCGCACGGGCGCCCTCTCAGCGCGACGGCGGCTCCGCCGCCACGCTGATGTCGAGAAGGTAGCTGCAGTGAGCGTCGACGGTCATCCTGACGCCCACCCGCCGGACCGGTGTCGCGCCGGAGGCGGGACGACCTCGTGAGCTCCCTGGCCCTCCCGGAGCGGCGACGACGACGCCGATCTCGGTGAAGCTGGCGAGCGCTTCCACCGGTGCACGCGGGTCGCGATGCCAGCTCACCGCCAGGTGGAGATCGGAGACGCCGCCCTCCGCCGCGCGGTCGAAGGGCCCCGGGGCCAGGGCGCGGAGACGCTGCCGGGCCTCCGGGGCCGCGTACTCGAGGAGTGGGTTCTTCCCCGCACGGATGCGGGCGATGTCGTCGATGAGCCGCTCGGTCAGCTCGGAGATGCTCCGCCGTCGCTGGTCGGCCGTCGCCGCTGCCGGGCCACTGCCGGACGGCTCACCCGTCGCGTCGCCGGGGGCGATCATGTCGCACAGCTGCAGCTCCGACCCATCGACCACTCCCAACTCGGCGAACGTCCGCTGGGGTGCGAACGGTTCTCCGCCCGCCGGCCCGAGGGCCCAGCGGCTCCAGGGCTTGGGTTCGGGCTCGCAGCGCTCCACCAGGGCCGGGACGATCTCTCCGACCGGAGCGTCGCTGGGGAGGGAGAGGTCCCTCCGGGACTTCGGACCGGCGACGGTGACGAGCACGGCGCCCATCGGGGCCGTCGGTTCCGGTCAGGCCAGGGCGTGGGCGGGCCGCACCACGGCCAGCAGCTCACGCGCCGACCTGGCGACGCCGACCGCGTCCAGTCCCAGCTCGCTGAGCAGGAGCGCCTGGCTTCCGTGCTCGACGAAACGGTCGGGGATGCCCAGCCGGTGCAGGGGCACCGTCACCCCGGCGTCTCCCAGCAGCTCGGCGACAGCGCTCCCGAAGGCCCCCACCCGCGTCCCGTCCTCGACGGTCAGCACGGCACGGTGTGCGGCGGCGATGTCGGCGAGGTGGGGATCGATCGGCTTGACGAAGCGGGCGTCGACCACGGTGGCGCTGACACCCTCCTCGTCGAGCTGGGCGGCCGCCTCAAGGGCTACCCCGACCATCTTTCCCACGGCCATGATGGCGATGTCCGTCCCCTCGCGCCGGACCGCCGCTCGCCCGATGACGAGCGGTTCGAGGGGAGCCGTCCCGGCGGCCGGTGCCGTCCCCCGCGGGTAGCGGAAGGCGAACGGCCCGTCGTGGGCGAGCGCGGTGGCCAGCATCCGGCGCATCTCGTCGGGGCTGCTCGGCGCCGCCACCACCAGGTTGGGAATGCAGCGCAGGAAAGCCAGGTCGAGCATCCCGTGATGGGACGGTCCGTCGTCGCCGGTGATCCCGGCGCGGTCGATGACGAAGGTCACCGGGACGCGATGGAGGCAGGCGTCGCAGGCGATCTGGTCAAAGGCACGCTGCAAGAAGGACGAGTAGATGCAGACCACGGGCCGGAGCCCCTTCATCGCCAGGCCGGCGGCGAAGGTGACAGCGTGCTGCTCGGCGATGCCGACGTCGAAGAAGCGGTCCGGGAAACGCTCGGCGAAGGCGAGCAGGCCGGTGGACGACGCCATCGCCGCGGTGATGGCGACGATCCGTGAGTCCTCCTCCGCAGCCTCCAGGAGGGCCTCGCCGAAGAGGTCGGTCCAGGACGGGGCCTTGGTGGCGAAGCTCCCATCCCTGGGGTCGAAGGTGGAGACCCCGTGGTATTTGTCAATATCGTCCTGAACTGCAGGGGCGTAACCGTTGCCCTTGTTGGTCACGACGTGGATGACCACCGGTCCTCGGTAGGCGGCGGCGTCGCGGAGGGCGCGTTCGAGGGCGAGCACGTCGTGGCCGTCGATGGGGCCGCCGTACTTGAGCCCGAGAGTCTCGAAGAGCGAGGTGGTGGAGACAAGCTGCTTGAGAGATTCCTTGACCCGCTTGGCCGCCTGGTAGGCGGAGTCGCCGACCAGGGGGAGATGGCGGAGCGTGCGACCGGTGGCGTCCTTCGCCGCCTCGTAGGTGGGGGAGAGGCGGAGCTGCCCCAGGTTGGCGGCGAGCCCGCCGATGGTCGGGGCGTAGGAACGCCCGTTGTCGTTCAGGATGATGATCAGCTCGGGCTGGAGGTGGCCGATGTTGTTGAGCGCCTCGTAGGCCATCCCGCCGGTGAGCGCACCGTCACCGACCACGCAGACCACCTTGCCCGGCTCCCCGGTCAGCTGACGGGCGGTGGCCAGCGCCACGGCGTAGCTGAGGCCCGTGGAGGCGTGGGAGTTCTCGACGATGTCGTGCTCGGACTCGGCGCGGTTGGGATAGCCGGAGAGACCGCCTCGCTGGCGAAGGCGGTCAAACAAGGCCAGCCGTCCGGTCAGCATCTTGTGAACGTAGGCCTGGTGCCCGGTGTCGAAGACCAGGGCATCTCGCGGCGAGTGGAAGGTGCGGTGGAGGGCGACGGTCAGCTCCACCACCCCCAGGTTGGGCCCCAGGTGACCCCCGGTTCGGGCGACGGCGGCCACCAGGAATTCGCGGATCTCGGCGCAGAGCCGGTTCAGGTCCTGGGGGCTGAGGCCACGCAGGTCGTCGGGACAGGTGATCTCGTCAAGCAGCATCCCTAGCCCAGTGTATTCGCTCTGATCCAGCCTTCCGGGCGGTGCGAGGTGCCCGGCCGGGCATCATACCCGGCCATGGAGAGCGCAGACGCCCGCAACCTCGTCCTCGCCGCCGCGGCGGACCCCGCCTCCGACGTCGCCGCCGCCGCCCTCTGGATCGCCGTCGAGGATTCCCCCTCCGTCGACCCCGAACCCTGGCTGGACCTGCTCGACGACCTCGCCGGCCATGTCAACCGCACCGCGGCGGCTCGGCCCTCCGACGCCGTCGCCCTGCTGCTCCGCTCCCGTCTCAACCTGCGGGGGGCCGGCGGTGGTGACCCCCGAACCCACTACCTGAACTCGGTGTTGGAGCGTGGGGCGGGCACCCCCATCGCGTGCGGAGCGATCTGGATGGGGGTGGGGCGGCGGGCCGGCATACGGGTCGAGGGCATCGCCCTCCCTGGGCACTTCGCGGTGCGGGTCGAGGGACTGGTGGTCGACGCCTGCTCCGGCGAGCCGCTCGAGGATGACGATCTCCGCCAGGCCGCGGCGCGCCATCTCGGCCGGGAGCCAGAACGGGTCGAGCCACGGTGGCTGGAGCCGGCCTCACCCCGGCGCATCCTGGCCCGCATGTCCCGCAACCTGCGTGGCTGCTATGCGAGCCTGGAGGACTGGCCGCTGGCGCTCCAGGCTGCAGATCGTTGCGTCGACCTCCTCCCCGACGAGCCCGGGGAGCGCCGGGACCGGGGGCTGCTGCTCTGGCAGATGGGGCGGCCCCAGGGGGCGCTCCAGGACCTGGGCGACTACCTCGCCCGTGCGGCGCCGGACGCCCCCGACCGCGCGCACGTCAACGAGGTGGTGGGGAGGCTCCGCTCCTTCTTGAACTGACGCTCAGGCTCCCGGCCGACCCCGGGCGGGACGATCGGGCTCGTACAGTAGGTGGCACGTGCCTGCAACCCGGAGGAGTGCCGGTGGACGAGACGACCACAGAGCTGCCCGACTTCGACCTGGCCGTGAGCGGCGGAGGACGGCTCCGGCGCTCCGACCTCCTGGGCGGCCGGGCCGTCCTCTACTTCTACCCCAAGGACGACACGCCCGGCTGCACCCTGGAGGGACGGGAGTTCACCGGGCTGCTGCCCGAGTTCGAACGTGCCGGTGTGCTGGTGTACGGGGTGTCTCCCGACTCCGGTGAGAGCCACGATCGTTTCGCGGCCAAGTGCGACCTCGGCATCCCCCTGGTCAGCGATCCCGATCACCGCCTGATCGACTTCTTCCAACTCTGGGTCACGAAGACGCGGTACGGTCAGAGCTACATGGGCGTCGAGCGCTCCACGTTCCTGATCGGGCCGGACGGCGGAGTCCAGCGCGAGTGGCGGAGGGTCCAGCCCGAGGGCCACGCCAGCGAGGTCCTCGCCGCCGTCAAGGGCGCCTCGGGCCAGGACTGAGCCGTTCTGACGCCCCCCAAGCGCGCGGGCGGGCGCACCCGCCTCGATGAGCTCCTTCGCAAGCGGGTCATCTTTGTCACCGGCAAGGGGGGCGCGGGCAAGACCACCGTCTCCGCGGCCCTCGCGCTGATCGCCGCCCGCCGCGGAATCCGCGTCCTCGCCGTGGAGGTGGACGCCAAGGGCGACCTTCCCGAGGCACTCGGCCATCCCGCCGTTGGCTTCCAGCCGGTGGTCGTGCAGCGCAATCTCTCGGTCCTCGCCCTCCACCCGGAGGACTCATTCCAGGAGTACCTGGCGATCTTCTTCAAGGTCCCACGCTTCACCCGTCTCACCCCCCTCGCCGGGGTCTTCGACTTCGTGGCGACCGGGGTGCCCGGTCCGCGAGACATGCTGATGGTCGGCAAGATCGCCCACGAGGAGCGACGCCGGGAGCGTGACGGGGAGCCGATCTGGGACCTCATCGTTGTCGATGCGACGTCCAGCGGCCAGATCCTGCCCCAGCTCACCGCGGCCCGGTCGATGCGCCGGCTGGTGCGGGGGGGAATGCTCCGCTCCCAGGTGGAATTCGTCGACGCCATGGTCACCAACCACCGCAAGACCGCGCTCTGCATCTGTGCTCTCGCCGAGGAGATGCCGGTCGCCGAGACCCTCGAGCTTCACGACGAGGTGGTCAGGGACACGGGCATCGGTCTGGGTCCCTGCTTTCTCAACCGCTCCGCCATCCCGGTGTCATCGCCGGGGCAGCGCCGCCTGGTGGCGCTGCTCGCCGATCCGGCCACAGCGCGGGCCGCCGCCCCGGTCCTCGGGGAGGGGATCGCCACGCTGGTGGCGGGTGTCCGGCTTGCCGACGACCTCAGCCGGCTCGCCCAGCCCTTCGCTCGCCGCCTCTCCTCTCGCATGTCGGTCCCGGTCGTTCCCATCCCGCTGGTGAGCGCCCGGCCGGGCCTGGCCACCACGCGGGCGGTCGCGGCCGTCCTGGAGGCCAGCGGCTGATGCGAAGAGCGCCGGAGGAGCTGGCGCGCGCCGCGCGTCCGCAGCGCCTCGCCGACCTGCTCGGCGGCCTCGACGTGGTCATCTGCTGCGGGAGCGGCGGGGTGGGCAAGACCACGGTGAGCGCCGCCCTCGCGGCGGCCGTCGCCTCGGCCGCCGAAAGGCGGGTGATGGTGCTCACCATCGATCCCGCCCGGCGCCTCGCCAGTGCGCTGGGGATGACCGGGATCGGTGCCGACCCGGTGACGGTGTCCGCCTCGCGCCTGCGCCAGGCCGGTCTTCCCCTCAGCGGCGAGCTGGTCGCCGCCATGCTCGACCAGAAGTCGGTCTGGGACCGCATGGTGGAGCGTTACGCCCCCAACCGCCACGTCGCCGATCGGATCTTGGACAACCGTTTCTACCAGGGCATCAGCGACTCCTTCGTCGGCAGCCACGAGTACGCCGCCATGGAGGCTCTGTACGAGCTTCACGAGGAGGGCGAGTACGACTGCCTGGTTGTCGACACGCCGCCTTCGCGCAGCGCCCTCGACTTCCTGGAGGCACCTGAGCGGATCTCCGACTTCGTGGGGGCGCGGCTCCTCTCGTGGCTTGCCCATCCCTCGCGGGGCGGATTCCACGCCATGAACTTCGCCGCCGCGCCGCTCCTCCACATCGCGGACCGGCTGGTGGGTGGTGAGGTGCTGGGCGAGCTGGGCGACTTCGTCGGCGACCTCCAGACCCTCTACGAGGGCGTTCAGAGGCGGGCCCGGGCCGTCGGCCGGCTGCTTCGCAGCCCTCAGGTGGGCTTCGTCATCGTCACCACCCTGGAGCCGGCCGCGTTCGCTGAGGCCGAGCACTTCGCGATCAAGCTTCGTGAGCTGTCGATGCCGCTCCGGGCCGTCGTGGTCAACCGGGTGCTCCCCAGCTTCCTCACTGATGAGGCGGCGATCCGGGCCGCGGACGTGCTCGCCGGCGATCACCGCGGCGCTCAGGCGCTGAGCCGGGCCATCGGCACTCCGGTCGACGCCGCCGCGGCGGCGGCTCTGGGCCGCAGTTACCGGCTCTTCTTTGAGCTCGCCCAGCGGGAGGCACGCCAGCTCGCCCGGCTGGGCCGCATCGCCGACGTTCCCACCGTCCAGGTACCCCTCATCACCGCTCCGGTGGGCGCCCTCGAAGGCCTCGTGCAGGTGGCCGCGGCGCTCTGACAGGCACCCTGCCAACCGGGTCGGCAGGATTGGCGACGTCCGGGCTGGACTCCTCGCCTCCGGTGCCGAGGTCGATGACCGCCGTCGACCCCGGGTCGCCCAGCCCCACCAGCGTGGCGGCGATGCCCGGATCGCTGGTGGTGACCACGACCTGGTTGGTTGCTGACAACTGTGCCAAGAACTCGAGGAGTCCGCGTCCGCGACGCGGGTCCGCGGAGGCGAGGGGCTCGTCGAGGAGCAGAGGCATCGACTCTCCGGCGTCGCCCAGCACCTCGCAGAGGGCCAGCCGGAGGAGCAGGGCGACCTGGTCGCGGGTGCCGTGGGAGACCAGGTCGAGGGGCACCAGCTGGTCGCGATCCACCGACGCCAGGGCGATCGCGAAGTGGTCCATGTCGACGTTGGCCTCGGAGTAGTGGTCCCCGGTCAGCAACGCCAACCGCTCCGACACCGATGCCGCAAGGCGGGGAGCCAGCCGACCGTGAACGTCACGGCCTGCGGTCTCGATCATGACGATGGCCCGCTGCAGAGCCTCCTGCTGGTGGAGCGCTCGGTCCCGGGCGGCGGTCACGGCCAGCCGCTCGTCTTCGAGATCGGCGAGGGAGGGGAGGCTGCCGGTCAGCCCCTCGATCCGGGCTCCGAGGCTCTGGATGGCGGAAGCTGCGCTGGCCGCCCGCTCCTGCGCGGCCATGGCCTCCCGCTCGAGCCGGGCGAGCCCGGCCGCGTCGGTGGTGATGTCGGCCGCCGTCTCCTCGGGGTCGCCGCCACGCCGGCGGAGGTCGGCCCCCAGCTCGGTCCGCTGGTGGGTGAGCGTCTCGATGTCGGAGCCGCCGAGACGCTGGCGGCGGCGGGCCTCGGCCAGAGCCGAGGCCAGGCGGTCGTACTCGTGGCGGTGGCCGCAGGCGTCCCGAAACGCCGCCACCACCTCGAGTGGGGCCAGCCCGACGTCGAGACCGGCGGCCGCGGTGGCGACGCGGATCCGGCCCTCCACGGCCCTGGCGGCGGCGCGGTCCCGGCCCGCCTCCTGACCCATCTCGCTGTACTGGGCCTCCCGATCGGCCAGGCGGGCATCCTCCATCTCCAGCTCCCGGTGCCGGGCGTAGAGCCGGGCCGCCTCGTCGACGGTCGCGAGCGCGGCGGCCGCCGTCTCGAGGAGCACCTCGACCCGGCAGCCTGCGGGCGGCCGCTCGGGTGCGCTCAAACCCGCCTGCCGGGCCAGTGCCAGGCAGCTGTCGACAGCCGCCTCGAGCTCTCCACGGGCGCGCATCTGCTCGGCGCGGTGCACCTCGACCAGGGTGGCCTGCTGCCGGCTTTCCGCGTGGAGGCTGCGGGCGGCAGGGAGGCTGGCCTCCAGACGCTCCAGGCTGGCGGTGCTCAGGTCCATCCCGGGGAGGCGGCCGGCCAGCTCGAACCGCGCCCTGCTCCTCATCCGGAAGGTGAAGATGGCGAAGCTCGCCAGTGCTGCCACGACCAGCAGGCAGCCGGATCCGACCAGGGCAGCGGGCCCGTGGCGGCCGGTCGCGGCCAGGGCGCCGGTCGCCGCTCCGCCCAGCACCGCCACCGCCGCCAGCACCCCGACCGCCCCTCGGGCGCGCACCCCGGCGGTCCGCGCCCTGGTGACCAGGGGCACCACCGCCTCCAGCTCGCCCGGGTCGACACCGCCCAGCCCGGTCACCGCGATCTCGCGCCGGAGGGCCTCACCCCTGGCCGTCGCCGCCATCTCCTCGTCGCGATGGGCGATCGCCGCCGATACCTCGACCCGGCGCCGGAGGGCGCTCACCGCGGCGGTCTCCCGCTCGCCGATCGGGCTCGATGGGGGCATCGCCTGGAGGCCGGCGGCGATCTCAGCACGGCGCCGGCGGAGGGCGGCGAGGGGTTCCTGGACCGCGGTCCAGCGAGCCTCCGCCTCTGCAGCCGCGCGCGCCGCCTGGTGCAGCTCGCCCCCGAGGGCGATCACCGCAGCCTCGTTGCCCGCGGGGAAGGCGGCGTACGCCGCCTCGGCCTCCAGCGCGCGCGAAAGCTCCGCCGCCTCGCCGGTGGCCACCCGCATCTCCGCCTCCTGGGCGTCCAGCTGGGCGATCCGGCCGCGAATCCAGTCGCGCTGGGCTGCAAGCGATGTCTGCGCGGCGAGCCGCGCCTCCACCTCCAGCTCGCGGAGCAGAGCCTCCTCGCCGGCGAAGGAGGCGAGCCGGCGCTCGGCCGTCTCGATCTCCCCCTCGAGCCGGCGCGCCTGAGCGATGGCGACCCCGAGGGGGCTCGTGAGCCGCCGCTCTGATCCGACCCGCTGGAGGGCATCGGCCAGCTTCTTGGTCGCCTCGGCGGCGGTCGTGCCCTCGGCGCCGGCGTCGACCAGCCTCTCGAGTGCCTCACGCAGGTGTCCGGCCTGCTGGGGGGCCGCGTCGATCGAGGAGAGCTGCAGACCCTCCTCGCCCAGCCACGCGGCGGCGCAGAACACCGCCTCGTCGACTCCGAGGTGGAATCGGCCCGGACAGACCGTCCTCCCGACCCGGAACTGCTGGGTGACGTCACCACCGCCCAACTCCTGGACCTGGGCCTGCACCCTGTCCCGATCGAAGGTCTGAGCCACGCGGAGGCGCCGTCCGCCGTCCAGCCGGTAGGTGAGGGTCAGCCCGAAGCGCCCCGACGCCCAGGGGAGCCAGCGCGCCCAGTCGCTCCGGTCGCGGGGGTGCCCCGGCCCGCCGGCCTCCAGGCCGTAGAGGGCGGCGCGGATGGCGCGGTGCAGCGTCGACTTGCCGGATTCGTTGGGTCCCAGGACCACGGTGATCCGCTCACCGAAGTCGAAGCGCCGCTGGCGCAGCCGTCCAAACCCGGTGACCTCCAGCCGCTCCAGCCTCATCGGAGGCCCACCTCGCCGCCCGCGAAGGCTTCCAGCCCGTAGCGGAGGGCATCGCTCAGCACCGACTTCGTCCCGGGGCTGTCGGCCGCCGCCAGCTCCGCCAGCGCCACCCGCACGAAGGCACCCCGGGTGGTCCCCTCCAGGGCCAGCGTCTCGAGGTCTGTCTCGCTGGCGGTGAGATCGCGGATCCGGATGGCGGCGACGCCGATCGCGTCCCGCACCGCGCTCTCGCAATCGAAGAGATCGACCCCGAGGTTGGGGGGCACCGTCCCGACCAGGTCGACCCGCAGCGTGGTCCGTTCCAGGGGCAGTCCCGCGGTGGCGGTCAGCACCTCTGCGCTCACACGGTCGACGGTCCCGGTGAGGCTGGTGACCCCGTCCATGGGGCACTCGACGATGCGGGCATGCCACCGGTTGCTCTCCAGGGCCGCACAGCGGATCTCGCCGCGCTCGGTGATCTCGACAACCACTGGCCCCCGCGGCTCGCTCTCGTCGAAGGCGAGAGGCTCCGGGCTGCCCGGATAGATGAGCCGTGCGCCGAGGTCGATCCGGCGGGCGTGATAGTGGCCGCAGAGGGCGAGGGCATAGCCGCGCTCGCGGATCTCGGCGGCGGCGAACGGGCCGTGCACCCCCTTGCCTGCCGGGCGGCTGCCCGTCTCGGCGCCGTGGAAGAGAGCGAGGTGGACGCCATCCCTGCCTCTGGCGCGGCGTCCGCCGCCGTCGCCGCCCAGACCGCCCTCCAGCGGGTTGCCCGTCCAGGCGGGCTCGTGGTGGCCGAGCCCCCAGACGGTGAGCCCCTCGGCGAGCTCGAAGGGCTCCAGGTGGGTGCCCTCGAAGAGGTGCACGTTGGCCGGCCAGTGGGCGCGCAGATACAGGCTCCCCGGGACCAGCGGGTCGTGGTTGCCGGGAGCGAGCAGCACCCGCATCGGCTGCCAGGCGGCGAAGGTCTCGACCAGGAACTGGGCGGTGCCGGCGCCGGCACGCTCGTGCTCGAAGAGATCACCGGCGATGGTCACCGCGTCGCAGTCGTGCTCGTGGGCGGCCTCGCCGGCCCGGATAAGGGCGTCGCGCAGCCCCTGGCGGCGGCGCCTGGCCAGCTCCCCATGGCAGCCCATCTGGGCAAAGGGGCGGTCGAGGTGCAGGTCGGCCAGGTGGAGGAGCCGGTACGTCATCGTGTGGCGAACGTCAGTTCGCGATTGACCCTACCAGGGGCGGGCGCCCCGGTCAACCTGCGGGATGCCGAGCCGCCGGGGTCCCGGACCGTGGGCTCAAGCCCGGAACGCGGGCAGCCGCTCGGGACTGGCCTGCCCCAGCGCCGCCTTCACCCCCGCCGCGTCCAGGTCGGCGGTGTACACGGGCGTCCCGGGCTGCTGCCGCCAGGAATCGTCGATGCCTCCGCCGTCGACGGGGTCGAAGCCCAGCTCGTCGACGAGTCGCATGACGATGGCCTTGGCCCCTGGATCGTCACCGGCGACGGGCAGGGCGATCCGCCCCGGCGTGCCCGGCGGCTTTCCCCCCTCGAGAAGGTGCTGGGCCCGGATGTTGTTGAACGCCTTGACCACGGGACGGCCGAGCTGCTTGCTCACCCACCGGCTCTCGGTCACGCCGTCCTCGATCTCCGCGATCCGTCCGTCGCGCTGAGGGTAGTAGTTGCCCGTGTCGACGATCGGAGCGCCGGGCGCGGCGCCGTCGAGGATGCCGGCGGGCAGTGAGGTGATCGCCCGCTCCGGGATGGTCACGATCACCAGCTCCGCGCCCTCGGCCGCGACCGCTGCGAGCGCGACGGTGGCACCCGTCTCCTCCGCCAGATCCTCGAGCGTCTGGGGACCGCGCGAGTTGGCGACCACCACCTCGTGCCCGAGGGCGGCCAGCTTGCGGGTGAGATTGCCCCCGATGTTGCCGGCGCCGATGATCCCGATCCTCATGGCTGCCTCAGCACCTCCAGGGCGCGGTCGGCGTGGACCTTCATGTTGGTCCCGCTCTTGATCACCTCGATAACCCGCCCGTCGGTGCCGATCACGAAGGTCCAGCGTTTCACGGGGATGATGCCGAAGCGAGTGTTCACCCCGAACTGCCGCGCGACCGCGCCGCTCCGGTCGGAGAGGAGGGGGAAGTCGAGCGAGTTGCGCTCGGAGAACTCGTGCTGCTTGGCGACGCTGTCGTGGCTGATGCCGATCCGCTGGCCGCCCGCGGCGGCGAACTCGCCGCCAAGGTCCCGGAAGTGGCAATTCTCGCGGGTGCAGCCCGCGGTCATCGCCGCCGGGTAGAAGAAGAGCACCACCGGTCCCTTGGCGAGGAACTCGGAAAGACGGCGCGGCGTGCCGGTCTCGTCCTCCAATTCGAAGTCGCCGGCCAGATCTCCCTTCTCCATGAGGCTCAATCTAGCGCGCCAGCCCCCGGCTCCGCCCTTGCGAGTGAGGACCGGTGGCCTACAGGCGCGGCGCCGGGGCCCCTTGGCGCAGCAGCGCGAACGCCTCCGGAACCCCGGCCGCCACCGGTACCCCGGCGCTCCGGATCGTCTCCGAGTCGTGGAGGCCCGTCCCGCTGTCGAGGAGGATGCAGGCGATACCGGCGCCGCGCGCCGCCACCGCGTCATCCACGGTGTCGCCGACCATCACAGTGCGCGACGGCGACACGCCGAGATGGTCGAGGTGGGCGATCAGGTTCCTGAGCTTGGCTCCGCCCCGCTCCGCCCCGCGCAGCCCGTCGACGCGGACGAAATGGCCGGTTATACCCTGGCGCTCGACAGCGGGGAGGAGGTACTCCTCGGGCAGCATCGAGCACACCGATTGGGTCCAGCCCAGCTCCCTGATCTCGCCGAGGACCTGGCGAGCTCCCGCGGCGAGCGTGCATCGGTCCTCCAGCCGCGCGTATTCGAGATGGAAGGCGTGGTCGAGTCGCACCCACTCGTCGTGCCCGATCGGCCGGCCCAGCAGCCGTTCGTAGAAGAGCCGGATCGGGCGGGTGAAGCTGCGCCGGTAGATCTCCCCGGTCACCTCGACCTGGATGCCGGCCTGCTGGAAGGCGATCGTGGTCGCCTGGAGCACGGCCCCCACGTCGTCCAAGAGGGTGCCGTTCCAATCCCAGATGACGTGACTCGTGTGCTCTGGGAGCGCGCCGGCGCCGGTCTCCCCGTTGACGCGCGTCTCGCCCCCGTTCGCGTTCACGCCCGCGCCGCCGGTCTCCGCATTCACGCCGGCGATCCTACGGTGGCGAGCCGCTCCCGCGACCCCGGCGGCCGGATGCGCCCGGTCAGTCCCCGGCTCGACGGTATCGCTCGGACCGGCGCTGCAGCAGCACGTCGAGGGGGATCGGGCGGAGGGCGGCGAGGTGGCGGAGCAGGGCGCCCCGGAGGGCTCCTGCCACCACCTGGGGATGGGCATGGGCGCCCGGAGCGGGCTCGGGGATCAGCTCGTCGACCAGTCCGAGGCGGTAGGCGGTGCCGACCCATGGGCGCTGGGCGGCGGCGGCGCGCGCCTTCTGGGCTGCGTCTCGGTAGAGGATCGCGGCCACGGTCTCCGGCGGGGCCACGCAGTAGATGGCGTTCTCCAGGGCGAGCACGCAATCGGCGATGCCGAGCGCCAGGGCGCCGCCCGAGCCGCCCTCGGAGAGGACGCAGGAGATGACCGGGGTGCGGAGCCGCAGCAGGGTCAGCAGCGAATCGGCGATGGCCCACGCCTGCCCGCGCTCCTCGGCACCGACACCGGGCGCGGCGGCCGGGGTGTCCACCAGGCAGATGACCGGGAGCCCGAACTTCTCGGCGAGCCGCATCAGCCGGGTCGCCTTGCGGTACCCCTCGGGGTGGGGCATCCCGAAGTTGTGGATGGCCCGGGAGGTGGCGTCGTTGCCCTTCTCCTGGCCGATGACCATCACCCAGGCGTCGCTGGCGGGCGTTGGGCCCGACCCGCCGAGCTGCGCGGTCCCGCCGATCACGGCCCGGTCGTCGCCGAAGAGCCGGTCTCCGCGCAACTCGGTGAAGTCGTGAAAGAGGGTCCTCAGCAACTCGAGCGTGCGCGGGCGTCCCGGGTTGCGGGCCAGTTCGACCGCGGTGAAGGCCTGCCTCTCACGCTCGGCGGTGGAGAGGGTGTCGGCGACCGACGGCCCCGGCCCGGCGGAGACGCGCTCCCCGACGCCGGTGGCCGGCGCCTCTGTCGGGTGCTGCGCGTCGCCGCCGGTCGACGGCCGGAGGGCTCCCTCCGCCGCCGGTGTCGCGGCATCGCCGCCCGGCATCTCCGCCGCGGCTGAGGGCAGTCCGGGAAGATCGCCGCCGGTTCTCCCTGCGGTCAGCGCTCGGAGCAGGCCGGCGACCAGCTCCCGCAGCTCCCGCCGGTCGACGACCTGGTCCACCATGCCGTGGCTCAGCAGAAACTCGGCGGTCTGGAAACCCTCGGGGAGAGCCTCGAGAGCCGCCTGCTCGATGACCCGGCCCCCGGCGAAGCCGATCCGGGCGCCCGGCTCGGCGAGGATCACATCTCCCTGGGCGGCGAAGGAGGCGGTGACGCCACCGAAGCACGGGTCGGCGAGGACCGAGATGTAGGGCAGGCCGGCGCCGGCGACCGTGCTGACCCCTGCCGTGCAGCGGGCCATCTGAGCCAGCGAGGCGATCCCCTCCTGCATCCGGGCGCCGCCGCTGCTGGAGACGGCCACGAGGGCGCGCCGCTCGGCCACGGCCAGCTCGCAACCCTCGGCGAAGAGCTCACCGGCAGCAGAGCCCAGCGAACCGCCCAGGAAACCGAAGTCCATGATGGCCAGGATGGCCGGGATGCCACCGATGCTCGCCCGGGCGATCAGGAAGGCCTCGTCCAGCCCGGTCTTCTGGCGGGCCTCGGCGACCCGCGCCGGGTAGGGCCGTCCGTCGTCGAAGCCGAGCGGGTCACGGTCGGCGAGCGGGATCTCGACGGGCTGGACGCTCCCCGGGTCGGCAAGCTGGGCCGCCCGCGCGGCGGCGGGAAGCTGGCCGTGGTGACCGCACCACGGGCAGACCCGCAGCGCTCCCTCGTACCTCTCCAGGACGAAGCGACGGCCGCACCCCTTGCAGGCGACGCTCCCCGAGCGGGCGACCGGCTTGAGCCGGGGCCCGGGTGCCTCGAGCGGCCGCTCGCGGGGCGGCCCCGGAGCGGTGAAGCGTCCCAGCATCAGACCGCGCCCCACTCCCAGGCGACGGCGCCCCAGGTCGCGCCAGCGCCGAAGGCCGCCACCACCACCCTGTCGCCCCGCTTGAAGCGCCCCTGGGCGGCGGCGCCTGCCAGGGCGAGGGGGATCGAGGCGGAGCTGGTGTTGCCGGTTTCCGTGATGTTGACCACCACTCGCTCCATCGGAATGCCCATCCGTTTTGCGGCGGCCTCGATGATGCGCTGATTGGCCTGGTGGGGGACGTAGTGGTCGATGCTGGCCGGGTCCCAGCCGGCGTCGGCGCACACCCCGGTGGTGACGTCGCAGAAGGTCTCGACCGCCATTCGGAAGGTTCCCTTGCCGGCCATCCGGAGCTTGTCGGGGCTGTCGGAGCCGTCGGGCTTGGGCCCGTAGTAGATCAGGTGACCCTTGGTCCCGTCCGCACCCCAGCGCCGGGCCACGATCCCGCCCACGGAGGTGGCCCCGAGCACCGCCGCACCGGCGCCGTCGCCGAAGAGCACACAGGTGCCGCGGTCCTGCCAGTCCACCAGCGAGGTCATCGACTCCGCGGCCACCAGCAGGATGTGATCCGCGACGCCGCTGCGGATCAGCCCCTCGGAGACGATCAGCCCGTAGGTGAAGCCGCTGCAGGCAGCGTTCACGTCGAAGGCCGGGATGCCGCCCATGTCCAGCTTGCGCTGGATCAGGCAGGCGGTCGACGGGAAGAGGGTGTCCGGGGTGACCGTGGTCACCACGATGGCGTCGATCCTGGGCGAGCCTGCCATCTCCAGGGCACGGCGGGCCGCCTTGGCCCCCATCTCGGAGCTGGTCTCACCCGCCACCGCACGGTGCCGGAGCCGGATCCCGGTGCGCTCCATGATCCAGGAGTCGGAGGTGTCGACCATCTTCTCGAGGTCGGCGTTGGTCAGGATGCCGTCGGGCAGGTGGGCGGCGACCGAGAGGATGCCAGCCCGGCGCTCTCGTGCGGTGACCTCGGTCGATGCCACGGCGGCGGAGAGGGTGGACATCTCAGCCCAGAAGCGCGGGCCGTGCGGCATGGTTACGGTGGCCGCCCGCCCTGCACGGCCGGCGTTCTCTCGACGGCGCCCGCAGCCGCGCGCTGCGGGGGACGCTCGCGGCCTGTCCGCGGGTCATCGCCATCCGGCGAGGCGGCCTGGTAGCCTTGCACCTGATCCATTCCGCCTGACCCGATTGGAGCGAGCCTGCCCCCACAGGCGCTGCCGTCTCAGCCGGACTGGACAGCGGAACCGGAGCGTTGCCCGGGGTGTCCAACCGGGTGGAGGGCGTGGTGGCCAGCAGGTGGACCGAGGTCGAGGTCTACGCGACCTACATGAAGCTCACGGGCGAGGTCGAGGTGCCGGACTCCCAGCGCTTGAGCGATGTCGTGAACGGTGGCGAGCGCTACCTGACGCTCCGGGACACCCGAGCGGAGCCGCTCTCCGTCAACTACCCGGTGCTCAGCCGCGTCGAACCGCGCACGACCATCGCCAGGTCGGCGGTGATCCTCCTCTGCCCACTCGACGAGGGCGAGCGGGAGCCCATCCCCGGCGCGCACCGCGTCAAGCTCTCCCACCAGGCCGTCTTCAACAGCGTCGCCTTCTCGCTGGTCGGTGATATCCACCTGGAGCCGGGTCAGAGCCTCCAGGAGCAGCTCGAGGCCCATCCCGCTGACTTTCTCCCCCTCACCAACGTCTCGGCGCTCTGGGTGACGGCGCTCTCTGAGGAGACGAGCGCCGTCCAGCGCGTCTTCGCGCTTCTCAACCCGGTCGCCATCCTCTCCTTCTCCGAGCGCTAGCCGCTCCGAGCGGTCCCCGGGGCGCAGGGACTGAGCCGGTCGCCGCTACGGCGTCTTGGCCCAGGTGACCACGGTGGTCTGGCCGGGACGCTCGCGGCGGGCGATCACCTGCCAGCCGGCCTTGCCCAGCTGCTCCTCGTCGGCCACGCGCTCATCGTCGCTGTCGGCGCGCTCCAGGATCAGGGAACCATCCGGGAGCCGGAGGGCCTGCTCGACGTCGGCGCGGGTGACCATGCTCGGAGCGTAGGGTCGGCGCAAGCGCCGTACGGCGATGGAGCTGTCACGAAACGCCGCCATCGGGTCACAAGCGGACCCACGGATTGCATGGCTTCCTGTTCAGCCATCCTGAGCCCGGAGCAGATGCACCTCGCCGGCCACCAGCCGGACGATGCCCTCCGCGGTCTTCACGAGCAGTGCCCCGTCGTCGTCGATGCCGAGCGCCATGCCCTCCACCGTCGAGGTACCCACCCGCGCACGCACCGGCCCGCCCAGCCCCGCCGCCCGCGCGGTCCAATCCCCCCGCAGGCCCCGGATGCCGCCCGCCTCCACCTGCCGGAGCCGGCGGCCCAGCTCCGGGAGCAGCGCGCCGAGGACGGCGTCCCCGCCGTACGCCGCCGCGGCGAGCCGGTCCAGGCTCACCCCGGGGACGTCGGGGGGGAAGGCGGGAACGGTGAGGTTGACCCCCAGCCCGAGGATGATCCCGCCGCCCGCCTCGACCTCGGTGAGGATGCCCGCCAGCTTGGCCGAGCCCGCCAGCACGTCATTGGGCCACTTCAGCCGGCACGAGACGCCGGTGAGGCTCTCGACCGCGTCGGCGACGGCCAGGCCCGCCAGGAGCGGTACGCCGGCGGCCACCTCGAGCCGGCGCCGCAGCAAGATGCTCATCAGGAGCGCGGTGCCCGCCGGCGCCAGCCACTGGCGCCCGGACCGGCCGCGACCCGCCGTCTGCTCCGCCGCCACGCAGCAGAACCCCTCGTGAGCGCCGGTCGCGGCGGCCTCGCGCACCACGTCCTGGGTGCTCGGGGTGCGGGCCAGCCGGCGCAGCTGGAAGCCCGGGAAGACCGCCTCGCCCGCCCGCCGGACCGCGGCCTCGGAGTCGGTTCCGGGGGTCCGGCTCATCCCTGGCGCCTCGCGCGCCAAGGCGGGAATTCCGAGTCTTGACCACCCCGTCCTTTCATGCCTAGGATTTTGCGACCCGCCGGGGCGAAGTCAGTCCCTCGCGGAGATCCAGGTGCCCTCCGGGAGGGCGAGAAGTCAACCCATCCTTCAGGAGGGGGAGCGGTTGCTGATCCAGAGTACCTGTATGACCATCAGCGAGCTGCAGGAGCGCGCTGAGGCCGACCGGGACGTCAGATACGCGCGCCGGAAGAAGATCCGCGCCATCGACCAGCTCATCAACGACTTCGAGATGCTCAACCTGGCCGAGGAGGTTGACGTTCCCGGAGAGTTGAAACACCGCGCCAACCGGTTCATCGTCGCCGCCGCTCACCCACTGGTCAAGCGGCCCTGCGACGAGATCCCCATCGCCGACTGGATGGAGGCCCTGTACGACCTCCAGGACACGCTGATGCTCCCCAGCGAGGACGACCTCGACTGAGGCGCGGGGTCCGATCAGGTAACGATGGCCCGGTTCCGCCAGAGGTTGAGCACGCGGGGGTTCCCTTCGACGGAGAGCCCCTCGCCCGGCATCCGGCGGTTCCAGAGCAGCAGGTAGAGTTCGGAGGCCATCCCGCTGACGGTGCAGTCGGCGTCGCCCGCGCCCGCCGTCACCACCCGGCGGTCCGGCTCGATCCGGATCGTCCAGGCGTCCCCGGTGTCGGTCGCCCGCACCGCGAGGGCGACCGCCGGGTTGCAGACCAGCTTGCCGCGCGTGCGGCTGAAGAAGCCGTTGAGGAGCTCGTCGATGCCGTCGGCGCTGAACCCGGCCGAGCACGATGAGGGCATCCCGGCGGCTATCTCGGCGTCGACCCGGTGGATCGTGGTCTCGTGCGCCTGCCGTCGCGCCCAGAAGGCGAGTGGCGACGGCGCCGCCAGGAACGCCCAGCAGGCGAGGTCGGCGGGTGCGCCCGCGAGTGCTTCGACGAGGGTTGCGTGTGCGCTCCGGTATGCGGGGAGGAGCTCTTCGTCGGCGATCGCCGCGAAGTACTGCGCGTCCGCCCGTTCGCTCGACGGGCTGGGGTTGCCGGTCACGACGTAGGAGGTCGCCCAGCGATGCACGCCCCCCAGGTGGCGGACCAGGTCGCGTACCTGCCACCCCGGGCAGGTCGGCACCGCCGCGTCCGGCCCGGCGGCGGTCGCCGCCTGGGTGAACAGCTCTCCCTCCTCCCGGAGACGGGCGATGTGCTCAGCTGTCTGCACCCGCGTCGCTCCGGCTACTCCGCCGGCACGCTTCGAGAGGCGCGCGTCCCCTCCGGGCCGATGCCCCACGTGATGATCCGCCGCGGGTGGATGCGGATCACCTCGGCGCTCCAGTACCCGCTCGGCGGCGTCTGCCCGGAGAGGGCCTCCGCGCTTCCGCGGATCTCGAGGCCGCGAACCACCCAGGGGCTCACGGAGACCAGATCGTCGACCACGAAGGCCACCTGGCCGTTGGCGGCCACGTTGTGGAACTTGCGGGTGTTGCCCATGTCCCGTCCCCAGACGGCGATGACCCCGGCTTCCTCGTCGACCTGAAAGCCGACCGGGCTGTTCTGCAGCGTTCCACGTGGACTCAGGGTGGCCAGGCGACCCAGGCGTTGGGAGCGGAGATACTCGAGCTCGAAATCGGTGAACCCCACGGTGCGCGGGCCCTCCTCATCCGGATCGGCTCCCCTCGGCATCGCGGGATGCGGGGATCGGCCCCATCCTACCCGACCCTCCGATCACCGGCCGTCCGCCGGCGGTCCCGAGACGGTCCGGGCCTCCATGAAGCCGCGCCCCCCGGCACCCTGGAGGCGTTCGTATACTCGATCTCCAGATGAGCGACGCCACCCCGCCCGAGCCGGACCTCGACTCGGTCGCCGCCTCCCTCCACATGGATGCCGCGGATATCGCGGTCTTCTTCCAGGTGTTCTGCGGCAAGCTGCTCGCCACCGTGCCGGGCTCGGTCGTGGTCCAGCGTGAGGGCGGCCTCTTCAAGAAGGATCACCCGATCCGGAAGATCACCGTCCGGACGGGGGAGGACGTCTTCGACGCCGAGCTGCGCAGTGGTTCGGTGGCGTGCCGACACGCTCATGCGGTGCGGGGTATCGTTCTCCGCTCCGAGGATCTGGGCTTCGAGGCCTGGCGTCGAGCTCTGGTCGCGGTCCTGGGCACTCAGGCCCAGGTCACCTCCGAGGCCCTCGCGGGTCTGCGCTCCGAGGTCACCTGAGGCCCCCAACCGCCCGTCCATCCCCACAGGAGGCGCGCCCGTCATGACCCAGCAGGAGGATCGCCCTCAGCCGGCCGAGGCTCCACCGGCGCCCCTCGAGGGGCTCCCCAAGGACGCGCTCCGCCGCCTCGCCGAGCTGCAGGGCAAGGACGCCCTCTTCACCAGCGACCTCTCGGTCAACGAGTTCCTGCTGGTCAAGGAGGCCGGGTTCCACCCGCGCGGCCTGGTGGTGGGCAGCAGCATCTACCACATCGGCTTCCAGACCAAGGGTTGGAGCACGAGTCGCGAGGTCCAGACCCTGACCCAGGCGATGTACGCGGCCCGCGAGCTGGCCATGAGCCGGATGGAGGAGGAGGCCGACGTGCTGGGCGCCGACGGCATCGTCGGGGTCCGTCTCGATGTCGGCTTCTACGAGTGGGGCCGGGGGACGGCTGAGTTTCTCGCCCTGGGCACGGCGGTGAGCGCCGAGGACGGCGGCAACTGGAAGACGCCGGCCGGCAAGCCGTTCACCTCCGACCTCTCCGGTCAGGACTTCTGGACCCTGCTCCAGGCCGGGCACGCGCCGCTCGGGCTGGTGATGGGCACCTGCGTCTACCACGT
>Ga0181535_10001170_pt1 | contig 35420 bp, 36 predicted proteins | sample PEATcosm2014_Bin_44_FD_119774 | JGI IMG/M metagenome (GOLD analysis project Ga0181535, IMG submission 119774) | Peatland microbial communities from MTU Mesocosm Facility, Houghton, MI, USA - PEATcosm2014_Bin17_30_metaG | ecosystem: Environmental > Terrestrial > Soil > Wetlands > Peat | place... | reverse complement strand
GATATCTCTTAGCTCGGCGGCTTTTTCAAATTCTAAATTAGCTGCTGCTAATTCCATTTGAGCGGTCAAATCTTTTATCAACATCCCGTATTCATCTTTAGGAATTCTTCGAAGATCTAGCTTAGCCTTTTTAGCCTCTTCTGGTAAATCTGGGCTTAATCCTTTTTCAACGTTACGAGTAATTCCTACCGGAGTAATGTTATGTTTAACATTATATTCTGCTTGTATTAGTCGTCGACGATCCGTTTCGTCAATCGTCCGGCGCATCGAATTTGTCATATGATCGGCATACATAATAACTTTTCCGTCAACGTGACGAGCGGCTCGACCGACAGTTTGAATTAAAGCTTGTTCGCTTCTTAAAAAGCCTTCCTTATCCGCATCTAGGATAGCTACTAAAGATACTTCCGGTAGATCCAAACCCTCCCGAAGTAAATTAATCCCAACCAGTACGTCATAAATTCCTAGCCGAAGATCACGCAAGATATCGGTACGCTCTAAGGTTTCAATATCGCTATGCAGATATGCCACTTTCATATTTAAATCCTTAAGGTATTCACTTAATTCTTCGGACATGCGTTTAGTGAGTGTCGTAACTAGAACCCGTTGGTGTTTAGTTGTTCTGATTTTTATTTCGCCAATCAAATCATCAATCTGTCCCTCAATTGGTCGAACTTCTATTTTTGGATCAAGCAGACCTGTTGGGCGAATAATTTGTTCGGCTGGTTTAGGACTACGGCTGAGCTCATATTCCGCCGGTGTAGCCGAAACATACACCACCTGATTAATATGACGCTCAAATTCAGTAAAAGTTAACGGACGATTATCTAATGCACTGGGCAGTCGAAAACCATAATCAACCAATACTTCTTTTCGGGATCGGTCACCGTTATACATGCCTCTGACTTGCGGAATTGTCATATGCGACTCATCTATAAACAAAAGATAATCATCGGGGAAATAATCTAGAAGTGTGGCTGGCTGTTCGCCTTCTTCACGATTAGTCAAATAACGGGAATAATTCTCAATACCTTTCACAAAGCCAGTGGCTTCAAGCATTTCCAAATCAAAACGCGTTCGTTGTTCTAATCGCTGTGCTTCTAATAATTTTCCCTGTTTCTTAAAATCAGACAGACGTTGACGTAATTCGGTTTCGATTTTACCCAATGCGACCTGGAGCTTCTCTTGCGGCGTCACATAATGTGAACTAGGAAAAATTTTCAGAGATTCAATTTTAGCTAATATTTCACCAGTCAATGGCTCGACTCTAGTAATTCGCTCCAGCTCATCCCCAAAAAATTCAACCCGGTAAGCGACTTCTTCTCCGGCCGGAAAGACATCGACGACATCGCCATGAACCCGGAACGTACCGCGACGAAAATCAATATCATTACGTTGGTACTGTATATCGGTTAGTTGGCGTAAAAATTTATCTCGCAGTCGTCTTTCTTTAGTGTTAAGCGAAATTGACATATTACTATAATCTTCGACTGAGCCAATTCCGTAAATGCAACTGACGCTGGCCACAATAATAACATCACGCCGGGTCAATAAAGCATCGGTAGCGGCATGTCTTAGCCGATCGATTTCCTCATTAATATCTGAATCTTTTTCAATATAGGTATCTGTCCTCGGCATATAGGCTTCCGGCTGGTAATAATCAAAATAACTGACAAAATAATGGACTGCGTTATTAGGGAAAAAATGCTTAAACTCACTGTATAGCTGGGCGGCTAAGGTTTTATTGTGACTTAAAACTAGTGTCGGCTTTTGCCAATTCTGAATAACTTCAGACATGACAAAGGTTTTCCCAGATCCAGTCACCCCAAGCAGTACTTGCTCTTTAAGCTTGCTACTCAATCCACTAGTTAGATGGGTGATGGCCGATGGCTGATCACCCATTGGTTGAAAATCACTTTTTAGCTGAAACTGAGTCACCACCTTATTGTAGCAAGTCGAAAATTGAGGACGATATATACAGTCTAACCAGATCTAGGTGAAGGGTTCATAACAGGGTCGCGGCGTAAGTACCAGTGTTCATCGCGGTCCAATGCTTCCTTAATGTCAGCATATTTTTTATCGAGCAGGCTAATAATTTTTTGGACTAACCGTTCCGGATTTTCGTCATAAATCACCAGATCTTCCGGCGGTTCCAGCGTTTTCATTAACTCCGGTACGATATCAGCCGTTCCGCCACTGCCCAGTAAAATTCCGCAGGGTTTGTGCGCCTCCAGGGCTGATGTAAATTCATGTAATGAGCCAAATCGGCCACCTACCGTGATTACGGCGTCACTCGATTGAACCAGATAAAGATCCCGTCCCACATAGCTTAAACCGGTAAAATTCAGAAAATCAAAAACATCGTGTGGCAGATGATATTTTTTAATATGTTCTCTTAAACTTTCGGCTGGAGAAAATCCAATACTGGTACCACCAGCTTTCTTAGCCCCTAAAGCAGCATAGTACGGCAACCCTACGGTGGCACCGGTAGTAACAATATGACCGGCTTTAGCTACCGCTCTGCCTAGGGCTTCGGCCTTATCATGTGCCTCTTCGATAGTTTTACCGGCAGCTGCACCAGATATGCAGATCGAATAGCGCAATGATTTGAGTGAATTTAAATTATTTGACATTTGTTTTTCTGCTTATCCTTAAGTTTATACTACGGCCGGTTCAGCGACAAGCTGTGATTCCAGATTACCCAATATCGCCTGCTCCACGTTTTCGTGTTTCATATAGTAGATCATCAATTCATGCCATAAACTGTTACGGAAATAATGCACAATCCGGTTTGAATAAGGTAATTGGTTGCAATAATTTAAAGCGACATCAATGATATTAAGCGATACTGGCTGGTGATCGTGTAGGTACCCGAGACAGGTAGTATGATGCCAAAATTCCAAACTTGGTTCAATATGACTTAAGGCTTTTTCAATGGAATGCCAGCTAAGATCTTCACGTTGGACGTGTGGCTCAAACAGATCAGCTCTAAATCGATAAGTAAACCGGGCATAATAACGCTGTACTATCTGCCAGGGAACTGGCTGATCTAGTAAATCGGCTTGCAGCGTAGGTTCATCAGATACTACAGTTTGGACTAATTTCCCAAAATTAGGCTTGACTTGGCAAAGCTTCAAAAAAGTAGTGCAAGCTCTGACTTCATTCACTTCGTGGAGCGCTAAGATAAACGTTGTTAATGTAGATCCTGGCGGTTTGTTTTCGGGTAAAGGCAGCATCACGATCGTTCCAAATTCCTTAAGGCCGATAATGTTGTGTTTCTTCTGAGAGACTACTTTGTCTGCTAAAGACAGCCAGTGCTTAGTGTTGGGGGTTAATATCGAAATTTGGCGAATCTCAAAGTCACTAGCTTTTAGCTTTTTATAACTATCAAGTAACGATTTTCGCCAACTAGCTGACTCTAACATCCAGGCTGCGGCAAAAACCGCGGCGATATGTTCCCTACGTAACATCGATTCAAGGGATCGATAATTAAGCGATTTCATGGTATGTTTTGGCGGTTGATTTTTGAGTAATTTTTTGGCAACTGTCGATTGAATAGCAAAACAGCTCTTGGAAACTGGCAATGACAGTAGTGCCCGGCTAATATTCACGTTTAAATCTTGATCATTACCGTACTTCTTGCGAAGTGCCTCAACCAAACGCTCGTCATCCGCTTTAACTCTTTGTTGTAATGCGGCATATAGTTCATCGCCGGTCGTATCACGGGGATCTAGTCCTAGTTCCTTAAGTTTTAGCTTAGTAGCTCTTTCAATTTCAGTCGATAACCGGATATCGGTAGAGTTATGCCCACTAGCGGCTTCGAGTCGCGACAATACTCTATGAAAAGTCGGCTCGCTAGCGCCAAGCATTTCGGACAGTACCCTTGTCATATTTAATTACATCTTAACACAAGCGGAATTTTAACCAAAACCTTGACAGCATATTTCAGTTATGATAAACCACAACGGTATTTCGTTGAGCGGAGAACCGTTCCGAGTACCTTGACAAGCAGACATTCACAAGGCGAGTTATGAGACCGCATTATCATACAGTTTCATATCTCGCTTTGTGTGTCAGATAACACACGTCAGCAATTAGCTGGAGCCATTTACGGCTAAGCAAACAAGGAGTTCGCATGGCAGGACACATCATTATCCAGGTACCACAGGTCGATGGACGTCTCAGCAAAATTCGGGAAGCCTTCGATGAAAAGAAGGTTGAATGTTGCTGCAGACGAACCCAGATCCGGCATCACGGCAACCAGGTCACGATCCACGTCTTCCCTCGCCGGTGGAATGCCTGCCGAGCACAAGTTCAATCAGCTCGGAACTGGCTTCACGATCTCGGCATCCACACCGACATCCGACACGAAGAGCCCCGCACGAACCGTCGTTCCCTCAGGCCAGCAAGAAACGTCGTAGAAACATCCTTCTCTACGATCTAATACGATCTCAGATCAACAACCTAGTTACAGGGAACATCATGGGCAATATCCCAGGTCAAAACGCAGACACTGCTCAGCAAAATCAAACTGGCCGGATCTTGGCTGACTCTACCCAGGTTGACCTCAGTCTTCCAGGGATGCACGCCAGCTTGAAGGGTCAACTGAGGCCAGGTGAACACCTCCGCGGTGTTGAAATCGCAGTCGCTGCCTTCAACACTGCTCCGTGCCTGGACGACGAGAAGTTCTTCAACAACTTCGTTCGAAAGCTTGATCGCCACTTGGTGATCATGGCTGTCTACGACGGATGTCGTTCTCTCGAAGTTCATCCCGGACAATTGCCACGGAGGTATGCAGCGCCTGCAAGTGTGTAGCTGACCAAGGGTCGTAGGGTGGCGATATTGCTACAGGCACGCGCCTAATGCGTATCGCCACCCTGCCCTGGGTTTGTCTGTTTGTCGTGTTTGTAAATGTAAGTGTGTACTTACACTGACGAGCTGAAAACAGCGAATTACAAACTCTTAATATTAAAAATGTTCTGGCTTATACCAATCTGGGGCCTTTTTCAACCATTCTTCAATTTCATGCTCAGTAAGCAAGCCAGCCTGAGAACCAACCTTTTGAACAACGCTCATGGAGTTGATTGGTGCCCATTGCAAAGCCCCTTCAATAGTATTGCCCTTGGTTAAGGCAGCCACAAAGGCTGAGGCATAGGCATCTCCTGCTCCGGTACGCTCTAAAGGTGGATTAGGATCGGGGTAAAGTGGCATTTTAAACCTATTCGGACCATCGGAAGCATAAGCCCCGCTTGGTCCATCTGTCACCACGACCATTTTCGGTCCGAAACTATGCAATCGATTAATCAAATCATGTATATCTTCATGATTGCCACCGCTAACTATGGTGGCTTCTTCCCGGTTTAATATAAGTAATTCGGCACGTTGATAAATCCTTTTCAATCGTTCTACCCCGGCTTCGATTTGAAAAGTACCCGGCTGGAACACCAATTTGACTCCTTGGTTTTCATCCAGCCAATCCGCTACTTGGTCATGATAAGCTAACCCGTGTTCGCTAACCGAACTGAAATACATCCAGCGCGGAATTTCATCGGCCGGCAAATGCGGCCAATGATAGTTATAATCTTCATGTTTAATTAAGATGGTCCGCTCGGCTTCATACCATAAGATATAGTGATAATTGCTCTTTTTGCCGGGATTAACCCGTACAAAACGATGATCAACGCCGTTTTTTACAAGGGCATTAATCATATCTCGTCCCCATTGGTCACCGCCAATATTAGTAATGATTGACGTTTTTAAACCTAATCGGGCAAAAGCTACCGCACCGTTAGCGGCATTTCCTACCCCTTCAACTACTTCGGCGTAATCGAAAGGCAGTTTAGCGCCGAACTCCATGGCCAGGATATTAGTGCCATGTTCATCGATATAAGTTCGAGCTTGGTTAGTCAGAAGACGAACAAAAACATCGGTGTTGATATCGCCGACAGTTATAATATCAAATTCTTGTTTCATTTTTAGTTGCCCACTCTTTGAACTATCACTATCCTCAGATTAATCCTATCTGGAACTAAAAATCAACACGATAATGCTTTTCCGGCCGAATTAAATCCATTGATCTTACTTTCAACTACGGCTTGAACAGCCGGCACAACTGCTTGTTGAATCAATTTAGCAACTGAATATTCATCCGGATTCTCGCGCAGAACTTTTTCCAAAGTTTGACGATAAGCAATCCGCATATCTGAATTAATATTAACTTTAGAAACGCCTATCTTTACGGCACTTATAAAGTAGTGCTCGGGAGTATCGCTACCGCCATGGAGTGAAATATTACAATTAATCGCACTGCGAATCCGTTGTAATAAATCTAAGTCAAGAATTTTCGGTACCGGATATTTTCCATGCAGGTTACCGATTTGAACCGCAAAAGTATCAATGCCAGTTTGATTAATAAAGTCGACAGCTTCTTCGGGTTTGGTGTTAAATTTTTTAACTTCTTCATAGTCTATCGGTTCGGTATGCAAATTAGATGAACCCATAAAATAACGTTCTTCGGCTTCAACCAAAGCACCAGTAAATTTAGCATATTCGACAATTTCTTTAGTTTTATCGATAATTTCCTGTCTTGAGGCATCATGATTGGCTTGAGATATATCGATATGAATAAACTCAAAACCGGTCTCGATACCCAATTTGGCTGCTTCCACAGATGGCGAGTGATCCAGATTGATATATATTTCGACCCCATATTGGCTCTTGAAGTTATCTACCATGTCTCGGACATTTTCTAACCCGATAGTATCAACTTCACCTTGGCTAACTTCTACCAGTAGCGGTGATTTATTTTTAACCGCAGCTTGTGAAACCGCTTTTAATGTCGCTTCATCATCAAGATTAAAAGCCCCGAATGCCCAGTGGTCGGCTCGAGCACTAGCCATCCGTTCTCGGGCTTGCTGGCAATTACGGCGTATCTGATTAAGTGTTAACGGCATAATTATTTAATCTTAGGCTCAGTATAAAGCTTGTGCTTATCGGCTGCAATAAAAGTTTAAGATGTATATCGTTAACTTTTCTGACCAACCATCCGGCGAGCCACAACTTGAATTTGTTTGGCTGTTAATCCAAAATGCTCTAGTAATTCATTCGGTTGACCTGATTCACCGAAACAATCCAACATCCCGATTCGTTTAATCGGTACCGGGTATTTCTCGCCCAATAATTCACTGACCGCACCGCCCAGACCTCCGGCAATCTGCCCCTCTTCAATTGTTACTACACATTTAGTTTTATGAACGCTATGCAAAATCGTACCAGTATCTAGCGGTTTAATAGTTGGTACATGAACAACTTCTGCCTCAATACCATCTTTATATAAGACTTCAGCAGCTATTAGTGCCTGGTAAGTCATGGTACCAGTCGCCACCAAGGTAATGTCTTGACCGGTAGTTAGCAAATAAGCCGGGCCGATTGTAAAAGGCGTATTTTCAGTGGTGATTATCGGTGTCGCTTCTCTGGCGAGGCGTAAATAATTTGGACGAGAGTCTTTAGCCATTGCCAGCGTTGCTTTCTCTGCTTCAATCGAATCGCACGGGGCAATGACAATCATATTCGGTAAAACCCGCATTAAGGCAATGTCTTCAAGCATCTGATGGGAGGCACCATCTGGTCCGACATTTATTCCGGCATGTGACCCGATAATTTTAACCGGCTGGTTATTTAGACAAATGGTTGTTCGAATTTGTTCCCAATTTCGTCCAGGACTAAATACTGCATAACTGCCAATAAAGGGTACTTTACCTAGTGCAGCTAGACCGGAACCAACTCCGGCCAGGTTTTGTTCGGCAATCCCGACCTGAATAAACCGCTCTGGAAATTTATCGGCAAATGAGCGCATTTTAATGGAATCGGTTAAATCGGCACAAACTGCAACAACATTTTCGTCAATCTCTCCGGCTTTTAGTAAACCCCGGCCAAAACCTTCCCGAAGCGCTTCGTATTGTATCTCCGTCGAGCGAAGATTAACCACTAGATGCATGCCGTCCATTAGTCGGCCTCGCTTTTGATCTTACCTTGTAGAGTCCGCAGTTCTTTCAGGGCTTTTTTAGCTTGTTCGGGACTAGGAGTTTGTCCATGCCAATGGAAATCGTATTCCATAAAATCTACTCCTTTTCCCGGCACGGTATGGGCAATAATCATGACCGGCTTATCAATGATCGCCTTGGCCATATCACAGGCATCTATCACCGCTTCCAGGTTATTGCCGTCAATCTCCAAAACGTGCCAGCCAAAACTTTCCCATTTCGCTTTTAAATCTTCTATCGGCATCACTGTTTCCGTTAAACCGTCAATTTGAATATTATTCCGATCAATAATCGCAATGATATTCGACAGCTGATATTTGCTGGCCAACATGGCCGCTTCCCAGACATTACCCTCGTCTTGCTCGCCGTCACTCATTACCACGTAGACCCAACGCTGTTTAATATGATCCAGGCGCATGGCTAAAGCCATACCGCAGGCTTGGCTGAGGCCACAGCCTAAAGGACCGCTGGAAGTTTCTAACCCTGGTAATCTGGTGCGTTCCGGATGACCTTGCAGTCGTGAACCAAATTTACGTAAACTTAAAAGCTCCGATTTGACAAAATATCCACTTTCGGCCATAGCCGCATAACGCACCGGAACACAATGACCGTTTGATAATACTAAGATATCCCGTTTATCCCAATCGGGTTTTTGCGGGTCGTGTTGCATTATTACAAAATAAAGCGCTGTAAAAATATCGGCTAGACCTAGCGGCCCGGCGCTATGTCCACTACCGGCTGATTCTAGCATCTGGATAATATCTTCCCGGATAAGGTTGGCTTTTTCTTCCAGAGCCTTTTGAGAGAGTTTATTGGCTGTCATTTACTAACGCTTAAATCAGCGCCTCCAAAGCGGTGTAGGCCCCTACAGCATTAGTAGAATGCTGTATATAGCCACCGACATTAAGCACATCAACCCCCGCCCGAATAAGATCTTTGGCATTATGTGTATCAATTCCGCCGTCCCAACCGATTTCCAGAGTCGGCTTTAGTGATCTTAAGAGTAAAACTTTCTTAAGCAGCTTGAAATCAACTCGGCCACCTCCTTGATATCCCAAGTTACCAGAAAATATTAGGACATGATCGATCTCGCGTAGAGCCGGCTTGATCACATCAACGCTGGTTTGCGGCAGCAAAGCTACCCCTACTTCGATACCATGACGATGCAAGCGATTGGCAAAACTAAGAAAATCACCATCAGCCTCGGCATGGATAATAACCATTTCCGGATGTTGCACTAAAAACAGATCCAGATAGTCAAACGGACGAAGATACATGACGTGTAAATCGACAGTTACATTTCCTGGCCACCACAACTGATCAATATCGATAAGTTTTCGGGGAGCCAACTGGCCATCGGCCACGTCTAAATGCAACCTGCCGGCAAAGGTGGTTACTTTATCCATTTGCTCTTTATATTCACGGCTATCAGCAGCCGTAATAGTCGGGCAAACAATTACTTGGCTCATGGCAAATCATCCAACTCTTGAATACGTCTTTTAAAACGGGCGGCTCCGGCAAACGGTGTGCTCAGCCAGGTGGTAATTATCGGGATTGACTTTTCGACTGATAAATAGCGGGCAGCTAGACAAAGTACATTACTATCATCATCATTGCGTGAAGCTCTGGCTTCGGCTACATCCCAACAAAGACTTGCTCGAATACCCTTAAAACGATTGGCCGCTATACACATGCCCTGTCCGCTGCCACAAATTAAAATTCCCCGGCAACTGATATCTTTATCGGCCAGTAAGCTGGAGACCGCCTTAGCGGCGAACTGCGGATAGTCATCATCGGAGTTGGGCGGTTGATCGCCGCAATCGACTACCTGATAACCGGCACTTTTTAAAAACTCGATAATTTGTTTCTTAAAGTCGAATCCGTTATGATCTGCTCCGATGTAAATTTTCAACTTACCACCTCTATTTAAAACACTGTTTATGCGTGATCGTGTGTTTCCTTTTGATGTAAATAACGACCGACGTCGGAAACCGTTTCCACTAAACGATTAGAATAACCCCATTCGTTATCGTACCAGGCAGTGACTTTCAAAAGATTACCGCCAACCACAGCGGTCAATGGTAAATCAACAATGGCCGAATGAGGATTACCAATAAAGTCTGTACTGACCAATTCTTCCTCGGTAACATCCAAAATTCCCTGATAATAAGGCTCTTTGGTAGCTTTTTTGAATGTTTCATTGACTTCATCAACGCTAACACTGCGCTTGGTGACTATTACAAAATCACTGATTGAAACTACTGGGGTTGGTACCCGGATTTCAAAGGCGGCAAAGATATCTTTCAGGGCCGGCAGGGCACGAGCGGCAGCAATTGAAGCGCCGGTGGTCGTTGGGACGATATTTTGAGCGGCAGCACGCGATTCCCGTAGGTTTTTACCCGGTCCGTCTTGTAAGTTCTGGCTGGCTGTATAGCTATGAATGGTAGTCATCATCATTTTCTCAATACCGAAACTATTTTCAATGACGTTTAGTACTGGAGTGATGCAGTTAGTGGTACAACTAGCACTACTAATGACATCGCCGGCTTCTTTCAGCTGTTCATCATTAACTCCCAAGACCACGGTTGTGGCACTATCGGCGCTATCTCCTTTTGCAGGAGCACTGATGACCACTTTTTTAGCACCAGCGCTAATATGAGCCCGAGCTTTATCTGGCTCGACAAATAAACCAGTCGACTCAATGACGACATCAATCTTCAGATCTTTCCAGGGAAGCTGGGTCGGATCTTTCTCGGCTAATACTTTGATCGGGTTTTTATCGACAATTAGATTTTGTTCATCAAAATCGACCTCATGACTATATAACCCATAATTAGTATCATGCTTCAGTAGATAAGCTAGGGTTTTAGTGTTTGTCAGATCGTTAACTGCCACAACTTCACAGTCGCTGCGATCAAAAGCAATTTTAAAAGCATTTCGTCCGATTCGGCCAAAGCCATTGATTGCTATTCTAGTTTTCATGTGCCCATCCTCTATGTCTGATTAGTTAGGAATAACTCTGTTTATTGTAGAAGCATAAGCATGGTCATGCAAGAAGAGTTAACCATCGGCTTAAGAGTGCGCCTGATGATAGTGGGCTATTGCATCAGCTATCACTGATTTTGCGGCCGCAGCATCATCCCAGCCGATCACCCGGGTACTGCCGGATTTCATAAAGTCCTTATAGTGGTTAAAGTAATGCTCAACTTTATGCTGCCAGGTTTCACCCAAATCAGTTAAATCATTAACCCGATGACCACTTTCGCGATCATCTACCGGTACCACTACGACTTTGTCATCTTGTTGGCCGTTATCTTCAAATTTCAGTAATCCGACAATCTTCGTCGGCAACCATACACCGGTCGAAACTGGACGTTCGGTAATCAGAAGGACATCGAGTTCTTTATTGTCACCACTTAAAGTTTGTGGAATAAAGCCGTAATTAAACGGCTCGGCAAATTCAGCCGGTTCGACACGGTCCAGCCGATAAGTTCCCGTCTGATTATCCCATTCAATTTTCATGGTCGATCCTTTAGGTATTTCAACAATGATATTGACTAGGCCTTTCTGATAGTCTCCCGGCAGTAGTAATTTATTAAAATCAGGCATCAGCAGCTCTTCCCAAGTTAATCATTTTTAAGATATTCATCGGTGATATTGTACACTAACCGCTTATTCTAACTCTAGAACTAAATTCAATGGATTATACTTATCTATATGAAGGTCACACTCGACCACACCCAATTAGAAGCTGCCAATATCACCACTTTCTGGTTTAAACCAGAAAAGACGATTGATTATACAGCCGGACAATTTATTGAGTTGACCTTAAAACATGAACATCCAGATGACCGCGGACAAAAACGCTGGTTTACCTTAAGCAGCGCACCAGGGCAGCCACTGGTCAGCATCACCACTAAACTAAGCGACCCCGGCAGCAGTTTCAAACAAGCTTTGCGTAAGCTATTACCAGGTGATAGTTTAGTCATGTCCGAAGCCATGGGTGATTTTGTACTACCTAAATTTATCAATCAACCCCTAATTATGGTCGCCGGCGGAATCGGTATAACACCTTTTCATAGTATTTTTGAATGGCTGGCCGAACACCAGGAACGGCGCGCTATCCGTTTTATATATGGAGTCAAAAACGAGGATGAAATAATCTTCCAAGACACATTGCACCGAGCCGGAATTCACGCCACCATGATAGTCAGTCAACCGTCCGAAACCTGGGGCGGTGAACGGGGTGATTTATCGGCCAAAATAATTCTTGGACTGACTGAAATTACCGATGATACGCTGATTTATCTGGCCGGACCGGAGCCGATGGTCGAACATCTCGAAAAAGATCTAAAAAATAGCGGCATCAAACAACACCAGCTGGTGACTGATCACTTCCCAGGATATCCGGCTTTTTAGCTACGAGTAACGGCCGTGGCCACTGGTTTAGAAATCAACTGTGGTTCTAATTTACCTTCAAGGTAGCGGCGAATGTTTAGGGCTGCGGTCGAGCCCTCACCGACGGCGCTGGCTATTTGCATAGTAGCCCCGGAACGGATATCACCAGCTGCAAAGACGCCTTTCATGGAGGTTTGAAGATGCAGATCGGTTATGACAAATCCAATCGGATCAAGCTCAATGCCGGAATTACGCAGACAATCACTATTTGGCATTAAACCGATAAAGATAAATACCCCGTCAACTGGAAATTCCACCTTTTTACCACTAGCAACATCGGTGCCGAGGACTTTCGAGACTTTGTTATTTTCGCCAACAATTTCATCAGTAGTCGTTTGTAAATGAACGGAAATTTTACCGGCCTTCACGGCCACGGCCAGTTCGTGCTGTAAGACTTCCGAAGCTCTGATACTACTGCGCACCAGTAAGTCAATGTGACTGGCAAAACGGGTTAAAAATAGTGACTCCTGAACGGCGGAGTTGCCGCCGCCGACTACCACCAGTTTTTTGGCTCGGTAAAATGCGCCGTCACAAGTCGCACAGTAATGAACGCCCCGGGCATAGTATTCCATTTCACCGGGTATACCTAGCTTCTTATAATCACTGCCGGTGGCTACTAAGACGGCCCGGGCCAACATTTCGCCGCTAGAGGTTTCCAGACGTTTATATTCACCTTCGTCATGAATCTTGGTTACTTCTCCCAGCTCTACAACTGCCCCGAAACGCTCAGCTTGTTTATGTAGTTTCTCGGAAAGTGTTAGACCTTCAATGCCATCCGGAAACCCCGGATAATTGTCGATTTTATCGGTAACGGCTGCCAGACCACCGATGACGCTTTTTTCAAAAAGTAAGGTTTCTAGATCTTCTCGAGTGGTATAAATCGCTGCACTAAGCGCAGCTGGACCAGCGCCAACCATGACGACCTGGTGTTTGGGTAGAGTATCTGGTTTCATCTTGTCCCTATTTTACTAAAATTAAAGTCGATAATCCTAATACTACTGCCAAAATCCGGCAATCCCTACTTTTTTGCTGGTTATAACAGTTTAAGCTACGGCTGGGGCTAGTTTAGTCAGGTTATAACCAATGACCACTTCTTGGGTGTTGTCCTGCTTAGTCACGACAGTGACCGGTACGGTCAGCGCGCCGGATATTTTAAGGGCTTCAGCTTGACGTTCTGGATGTTCATCAAGATTGATTTCCTCGTAATCACGACCCTTGGAGCCTAAGTATCTTTTAACCATTACACAGTACGCACAACTGCTGGTGGTAAAGACGGTTATTTTCTTAGGCATAAGCTCACTCCTTTATTATTTTATGTGTTTTTTCGCAATGTATCTGATTATATATAGCGCTTGAGATTCTTGCAATACACTATATGTTGTGTTTTTAGGTACAATTTGCTACTTATGACTGTATACGTAACAGCTTTACCACAAACACTAATGTGGAGTTAGCCGGAATACTACCGTTGGCTTGATTGCCGTAAGCTAAACTGGGCGGAATGACCAGTAGGCGTGTGCCGCCCGCTTTCATCCCAATCAGCCCTTGATCCCAACCTTGAATGACCTGACCCTCGCCTACAGTAAAGGCAAAACCGGTCGTTTTAGTAAAGTTTTCATCAAAAGCCATACCAGTCGATGCTAAAGTGCCGTAATACTTAACCACCAGGCAATCGCCAGCCTGAGCCGCCTGGCCTTTACCGGCAGTTAAATCTATCGTTTGCAGAGAGGTAACTGCAGTTTTAGGAATATAAGGCGAAGGCGGTGATAAAGTCGGCTCGACAGCGTTATCCGTACAATTCTGACTGGTAGATGAACTGGAATTGGACATCACCTGCTGTATAATGACGGCCGCACTCAGTGCCAGCGCTGAAACTGTAAAGATGATGATTCCGACCCAGGCAAATGCTCTCTCACGTATTTTCGTCATAATCTTTCCTATTATATGAATTCAACATCCGTCTGCCTAGACTGGATTGGCTTTATAAACGCTCGGCCGATATCTCCGATTTGGCCGCATCCGCCACCTTATCCAATAATTTATTGACTTCGGTTGCCGTCATGGTGCGGTCATAACTGGTGATCAGTAGGCGCAGAGTGATTTGCAGATGGGTTTGATCCTCAGAGCGCTGATAAATATCTACTGGACTTAAGCGGATCAGGCTATGCTCCGGTTTAAATTCGTCTAGTTTATGACTGACATATGCAAAAACTTGCTGATAAGTAGAGGTGTTTGGCACTTTCAGACAGATATCTTGTTCGACTTTTGGAAAGCGCGATAAAGGAATGTAGCGACTGCGTTTGGATGATGGTTTTAGTAAGTGCAGACTAATCTCAAACCCGGCGCAACCGGTAGGTAGTTTCAGACTGGCTTGAACTGATTGTTTATATTCGCCGACGACGCCGTAAGCCGATCCTTCACTATCTCGCAAAATGGCGCTTCTGAGCGGTTCAAACGGGGCAATCATTTGTTCTGCCCAGGGATTGTGGTTTAAGTCGGCAGCGCTAAGCGGTTCAAGTTTGACAGACGATTCGCTATCAAAAGCGTGCAGTAAGTTCATTAACAAATGCCTGGCTTGGTAATAAGGCGCCGGATCGGCTGATTTGCTAACATAAACCAGACTTAAAACATCAGCCTCTTTGGGGATGTTTGGTTCCGCCGGATCGGCTTGATTTAAGATATGGCATTTACCAATTTCAAAGACAGCGAAATTATCATAGCCAGCTTTGACATTGATGTTGATCTTTTCGAGTAAACTGGGCGTTAAACTCATGCGGTAATATTGCAGATCCGGACTGAGGGCGTTGGAAAGTTGCCAGGCTATGGCTTTATCTTGGCCGGTTTTATCTAGTAGGTTGCCATGCACAAAGCTGTATGTTAGAACTTCGTTGGCGCCGCAGCGGCTTAATTCACTCCGAGCAGCCGCTTTAAGCTCAAGTAGCGGATCTTTTTGGGCTGGTGTGAGTACGCGTTTTGGCAACTCAAGCGGCAGTTTGGCATAGCCATATAGCCGTCCGACTTCTTCTACGACATCTTCTCTAACTTCAATGTCGGTCCGCCAAAACGGTGCTGTTACTGTTAAATTATCGCCTTTTTGGTCAACACCACATTCGACGTTAGTTAACAGCCGGGAGATATTGACCGCTGATAACTTAATACCTAAGCGGCTATTAATAAATTCGGTGGTTACCGGTACGGGTGGATGGATCCATTGTCTTTGCCCGAGTTGGTTATTATCAATCAGCGGGCTGGCTATTTTAGCACCGGCGGCTTCGCCTAACATTTTCAAGGCCTGAGCCAGTACCCGGTCGTTTTGGAGCGGTGATTGGCCTTTAGTAAAGCGGGTGACGGCATCGGTAAATAAGCCATGAGTCATGGCTGTTTTGCGAATTGAATACATGTCAAAACTGGCACATTCCAAAATAATATTCTTAGTATTTTCATCGACTTCGGTATCGGCTCCGCCCATCACTCCACCCAGCCCGATTAGCCGCTGATCGGTAGCAATCATAATAGCTTCCGGTCGAGGCTCAATTACCTTACCGCCCAACAGGGTTAGTTTTTCTCCGGGTTTGGGATAGCGGATAACCAAAGTTGCCTGATTATTACCACTTAAAGCCTTAACTTTATCGTAATCATAAGCATGCATCGGCTGACCGGTTAACAACATAAGGTAATTGGTAATATCGACCACATTATTGATCGGCCGTACTCCTACTCGCATCAGGTAAGTCTGAAGCAACATCTGCCAAGGTTTAAGGCTAATGTCACTAAGGACCACGGCCATAAACCGCGGTACAAGTTCTGGCAGCTCGTTTTTAACGTCCAGCGGCAGTTGGGTGGCGCTTTCCGGTATAACTTTTAATTGCACACTCTTATACCATTCAGGAGAATTAAATGCTTGATCACTAATACCAGACAACTCTCTGGCGATGCCTAACTGTCCGAAGCAGTCCGGCCGGTGAGTAAACATTTTGTTTTCCAGTTCAATTAGATAATCGTCCAGTTCAAAAGCCGCCGCGAATGGTTGTCCAGGTTTTACCCCCGACTCAATCTCCATAATACCTTCATGATAATCGCCCAAGGCTAATTCTTTGGGTGAAGCTAACATGCCGTTACTCTTTTGGCCGCGGATGTCTCTAGTTTCGAGTACTAACGGATCGCCGGCAACCGAATCTGGCACGGTCGTACCTGGCGGCAGCCAAACGGCAAACATGCCTTCGTGAACATTAGGTGCACCGCAGACTACCTGAATATAGCCGTCACTGCCGCGCTCGACATTGGCTACTTGGCGGCCGTCATCAATCAAACAAACATGTAATCGATCAGCGGAAGGATGAGCTTTGCTGGATTTCACCTGTACCACAACTAAGCCTTGATAGAGTTTACCCAGATCGGTGACCGATTCAATAGCCCCGAGCTGAGCATCAATCCGCTGCTGAAGTTCTTCGATGGGAATATCGATTTTAGCGTACTGCTTAAGCCAATTTATACTGACTTTCATGAAAATTGCCTCAAGAAATCTAATTTAGCAGATTCAAAGTAACGAATATCTTCAACGCCGTGTTTCATCATTATTAGTCGGTCAATACCGCCACCCCAAGCAAACCCGCTATACACATCCGGATCGATCCCCGCTTCCCTCAGCACATTGGGGTGAATCATACCGCAGCCGAGCAGTTCAATCCAACCGTTATGTAAACAAACCGAGCAACCCTTTTTGTGGCAAAACGGACATGACATTGCATATTCAAAAGACGGCTCAGTAAACGGAAAATAAAACGGTTGAATTTTTATTTCCAATTCGGTCGCGTAATACTCTTCTAAAAAGGCTTTTAAGGTCGCAAATAAATTTCCGGCATGTATGCCTTTGCCCACGTACACTCCTTCTAACTGATAAAAGGTGTGCTCGTGTTGGACATCTAGGTCTTCATTGCGGAAACAGCGTCCCGGAATCACCACGGCAATAGCTTGATTTTTCTCCAAATTGCTGCGGTATTTTTTGAGTACCCGGTTTTGCATGGTGCTGGTATGGGCTGGGGCAATTAAAGGCTTGCCGTTACTATCGGTTTGAGAAGTGACAAAGGTATCGTAATCATCGCGTGCTGGATGGCCTTCGGGAAAATTCAGACTACTAAACATATGATAGTCGTCATCTAGCTCACGGCTTTCTACGGCATTGAAGCCCATCCGATAAAAAATATCCAGCACCGTTTGGAGTTCAGTCATTAACGGATGCTGACTGCCCTGTTCCGTCGGTAATGAATGTGGCCGTTTTTCAAGTGGCGTATTTAAGGCAAAGGGGGCCGAAATATCAATCGGAGGCAATGCATCAGTCTTATTTTGGTGAGCCGACACCATCTGAACCAGCTCCTGACGCAGTTGATTAACAGCTTGTCCGTAGCCGGCTTTTTCTTCTTGGGGCATAGTCTTAAGCTCATCGAATAAAGCTTTCAGTTCAACAGCCTTTAAGATGTCGGCTTTATTATCGAGTTCAGCAAAACGCTTTTTCAGAAGATCAGCCGTTTCAGCCAAGTGTGGATTTTGATAAGCCATACTAGTTTTCGATTATAGCGTACATCTTCGTGTAAAGGTATGCATAACCGGCCTGAATTTTTTATGTATTATACTAAATCCATATGACTCCCCAAGATGAGATGATGGAACGAGCCAAAGCAGTCTTAAAGACTAATGACCGCGGACGATTTACCGTACCGGCCGTTGAAAAATACCCGCATCAATGGCTTTGGGATAGTTGTTTTATCGCCATTGGACTGCGTCATTTGGATGTCAACCGGGCTCAGCAGGAAATACTTAGTTTATTTGATGCCCAGTGGAGCAACGGTATGGTACCCCAAATGATATTTACTCCCTCAACTGGTATATTTCAGCCTCACAATGTCTGGCAAAGCTGGCGCAGCCCATACGCGCCGGAGGGCTATTCCACGAGTGGCATTACCCAAACACCAGTTCTGGCAGAAGCGGTTGTTCAGATCGGCGAGAAACTATCCCCCACTGAACGTCACAACTGGTATCAACAAGTTTGGCCGCCGCTACTGAAGTATCATGAATGGTTATACGCCGAACGCGATCCTTATAAAGAAGATTTAGTCGTCCAAATCCATCCTTGGGAAACCGGTCTGGACAATACTCCACCCTGGATAAGTGAGTGGCAACAATATTTAATGCCCTGGTGGATGCGTCTCATTGCCAAAACGCGCTTAGATTCGCTGATTAGCCGCTCAAGATCCGACACTAAACAGATACCGGCCGAGCAGCGTATGACCAATTTGGAAGTCATTGGCTTGTCCGATGCCTTTTTGCGCTTACGTCGTCAGAATTATGATATCCAAAAGATACTTCATAAACCTTATTTTGCAATTGCAGATTTAACATTTAACTGTGTCTTAATTAGAGCCAACCAACATCTCAAAACAATCGCCGCTGCCCTCCGCGAGAAATTGCCAGACGAGCTTGTTCAATCAATTAAACAAACCGAAAAGAGCCTGGAAGAATTATGGGATCCGGCATCGGAGCAATATTATTCGCGCGATTTTAAATCGCAAAAATTACTTAAAGAATTATCGATTGCCACACTGATGCCGCTTTACGCCGGCTGTATCTCCAAAGACCACGCTAATTTATTAGTCAAACAACTAGAAAACGATCAGGTTTTTGGAACGGCTTTTCCAATACCGACCGTGCCCTTAAATTCCGATTGGTTTAATCCGGAATGTTACTGGCAGGGTCCAACTTGGGTCAATACAAATTGGCTGATTATAGACGGACTGAAACGCTACGGGTTTAAAGAGCATGCTGCCGCGCTGAGTGAAAGTACCATTGAAATGATCAATACTAGCGGCTTTTACGAATACTTCAATCCTAAAAACGGCAAAGGATTAGGGATTGATAATTTTGCCTGGACCGCAGCGTTATATTTAGACTTGATCAATAGCTAATTAAATAACGTCATCATCTTTGGCGGGAATGGCGACGGTCGGGTTTTCTAGGGATTTTTGCCCGGCTGATTTATCGACTAGCTGGACAGATTTTAATTTATGTTCAATGGTCCGAGACTTACGGGAAGCCGAATCAATGGTGTCAGTCGCCTGAACTAGTTTTTCACGAGTTTTATCCAGTAAATCGCCAAATTTACTAAACTCACCGGAAACTTCAGTTAATAATTCCCAGACTTGAGACGATTGCTCAGCAATCGCTAAAGTACGAAAGCCAAGTTGATAACTGGATAAAATAGCAGCAATGGTCGTTGGCCCGGCCACGGCTACCCGGTAAACTGACTGCAGTTGCTCAAATAATCCGGGTACCCTTAAAATTTCCGCATATAAACCCTCGGTGGGTACATATAAAACCGCAAAATCGGTGGTTATCGGCGGCAGAATGTATTTTTCCTTAATGGATTTGGCTTCTTGGCGAATACGGACCACTAAAGCCTTAATAGCTATTTCCACTCCGGCTCGATCGCCTTTTTCTTGGGCAGCTACCAATCTTTGGTAATCTTCCAAGGGAAACTTGGCATCAATCGGCAGATAAATATAGCCGCGCTTTGAGCTTTTATCCGGCAGTTTAATGGCAAAATCAACTGCTTCATGACTATCCGGACCGAGCATGACCTGCTTGTCATAGTGATCTTTGATAAAAACTTGGTCGAGTAAACTTTCCAGTTGGACCTCGCCCCAAGTACCCCTGGTCTTGACATTGGTCAGTACCCGCTTAAAGTCACTCACATCGGTAGCCAGCCCTTGCATCTCGCCTAATCCGCGTTGCACCTGCTCTAAGCGTTCTGAAACCAGCTTAAAGCTTAAGTTGATACGCTTTTCCAGAGTACTTTGCAGTTTCTCATCAACTGTCAAACGCATTTTTTCCAGCTTATCGGCATTGTCTTTTTGGAGACTCTCCAGCCGAACTTCAACCGTTTTACGAATCAGTTCCAGTTTTTCGTCGTTTTTATCACGCAGCTGCTCGACCCGTTTGTCGATACTATCCCGGGTGTTAGTTAAATTAGCCCCAAGTTCCTGTCTTAGATTCACTAAAGCTTCGTTCAGCTCTTTACGGCTTTGGGCAAATTCCTGTCTCAGCGGAGCATCCAAATCCGCTTTTGTTCGGCTAGCAATCAGATATATCAATCCGAGGCCGTTTAATACCGCCAATATCAACACAACAATCAGCATAGCTTTATTGTAGACCCATAACTCATCTAGAACCAAACTGCTTATTCATTAGCTTTTTACTAGCTAGTATTAACTTTCAATAGTGACTGTTGTGCCGACTACCACCCAGTTATAAAGCCATTTGGCGGTACTGAGCGACGTTTCCACGCAGCCGTGCGAAGCATTGGAAGAATAAGGGCTGATATTACCAAAAGCAGTAGCCGGCCGCCAAGTAGCATCGTGAAAGCCGTAAGCTCCGTATTGATTGTATAGAAACGGCATCCAGTAATTCACAAACTCATTCCAGCTGCCGGTACTGTCAGATCCGGATAGGGTTATATCGGTAGTTTTGGCATAAATCTGATAAGTCCCGGTCGGCGTTAAATCAGCCGGATAATTTTCCATTCCGGTCACGACCGCTGAGTCGAAAACCGCTTGTGTACGGTCGCAGGCCCAAAGATGCCTATCAGTTATACTGACCACGATATTTTGGGCTAGTAAATTACCCGCACAAAAGTTAGTTGTCGATTTAATGGCTAGGCTTTTATGGGCCGAAGAATTGGCGTCTGCCGAACTAAAATGCTGGGCCGTAATCCATATGCCTGTGCCAATTAAGACCAACAGCACTAAACCAATTAGGGCAATACCGGCATGATTTTGGTGAGTTTTAGGGATAGGTTTCATATGTATATTATAGATGAGATTGTTCCAAACATAGAACCCGGGTAATACCCGGGTTCTTTAGGAAGCCTCACACTTCCTACTAATAGCTTATGTCTATTAAAGTCCGATTTCAAGTCTTTCATGATACTCGAAAAATTGTTTTATATACAACTAATCAGGAGATTTTTACCACTGTCGGAGCGGCTTTGGACGAAGCGATTATTAGGGTGCCGATAATGGTTAATACCAGACCGATAATCACCAAGCTCCAGGTGCCTGGTTTGGGACTATCGCCTAGTAAGACGATACCCGTAATAACCGGGATGACCGTTTCTGATGCCGTGGTAGAAGCCCCTACAATACTGGCATTGTTTCTTTGGAGGGCGATAGTAAACAGCATCATCCCAATCAAGCTGTATGCCAAAACTGACCATATCAGCGGATTATAAATAACCTGCCAAAAGATGTGCGGGAAAACTATCATTCGTCCTTCAATGGCAGTGGCTCCAAAAGCTAATCCGCCCATTACGCCCAGAGCCACGGTGGCACTTTGCTGACGGCTCTTGGCCAGCACCGACCCAACCGCAGCAATAGCTAAAGGCATTAAGATAATTAGCCAGCGCCAAAACCGACTAACATGGTGGGCTGATTCCGGAGATGCGGCTAATGCAATGAAAGTCAGACCAACTAAGGTGCAAACGATGGCCGACCAGGCTAATTTTCCAAGTTTCCGATGCAGCCAGAAATACTCAATTAATGCGGTAATTATCACGTTAAAGGCAATGATCGGTTCGACCACAAATAATGCCAGAGTGTGAACGGCAACAAGTGTCAGGAAAAATGACGAACAATCAAGCGCTAGACCAAGAAGATAAGGCCAGTCCGCCAATAATTTCCACATTAGTCCAACCCGTAATGAAGTGGCTTGTTCTTCTTTGTCGGCACTGGACTTTTCTAAAACCGCAGCCACGCCAACACAGAGCGCACCGCCTAATGCTGACAACAGGGCTAACCAAAAGAGCATAGGTTAACTCTAACAAATAGCCGCCTAAGACTCAAAGTTTAGATACAAACGGCGAATTCAATACATAAAATCGCCAGCGTTTATCGGTAGCTTGCCTGATACCGATACGTTTAGATTGTCCGATCAATAATTTGGGCAGTGCTGGTTTGATTAATAATTTTAATGGCGGTTGGCGTAAATCATGACCGTTATAGGCTTTATCAATATTGAAGGCCTGGCAGAGTTTAGCCGGACCGTTTGTCAGATTTACCCCCGTCACTCCGTGCCGATATTGACTCATTAATTCCTGACCATCTAAAGGTTCAATAGCCCGAATCAGTACGGCTGCTCCATAACCCTCTGGACCGGTAACAATATTACAGCAATAGTGCATGCCGTAAGTAAAATAAACATATAAATGTCCTGGGGGCCCGAACATGACCGCTGTTCTTTGGGTTTTCCCGTGATAACTATGACTAGCGGCATCAGCTTGATCATAAGCTTCGGTTTCGATAATTTTGCCAATTAATTGCTGGTCATCCAAGTCCCTAATCAAGTAACAACCCAGTAGTCTTGGTGCAGCTAATTCGGCACTATCTGATATAAAATCCCATTTTCCCATAGGTTCAACTAACCAAATTAAAACGCCGGTCGTTTAATAATGTCCAGTAAATATTAATCAATATAATCCCAAGCAAATTCTCGCTATAAACATAATTTAGTGTGTATTTGTCTGGGGTAACATGGATTCGATGGCAAGTGGCGGGTTCTGGGAGTGGGGTGGGTTTTGTGCATTAATGCACTTTGGTTATCACCACTCAACACTCAACCGTGAACTAGCCTTGAGATACAACCTCAACTCAGATATGCTTTTTTGCATACTTAAGGAAGTAGTCTCTCATTTACTTGAATCTTGAATCCCACCCCTGGAAGCGACGACAGTTTCCCGCGGATATAAGTTGATGGATTTTGAATGGGCCACGCCATCGTCGCTTCTTTCGGGGAAGGGAGGGTAAGAAAACGAACGGGAGGAGCGCGAACAAGCTGAGCACGGCATGTCGACATCCCAGTGGAGAATGTGTCGCCACTAGTTCTGGTACCATCTGACGCCGTGTCGCGCCGTTGCGCTCCTCCCCCAATGAAGTTCAAGAGAAGTGGGGATGGGCCTGTCCAACAGTACCACCAAGATTCCCGACCGGACTACTGTCGAACATAGTTTGCCTTGCTGGACCAAGCGGGAGGATTTGCCTAGATCCGTCGGAGTTGCCAGCCCGGTTAGTTCCCATCCCCCTGAAGTTCAGGATGAAGACGAAAACGATCTCATTAGTTATGGCTAAGTTTGCCACCGCATCCAAAGACAATTGCTTTATCTTAAAATGTGGTGACAACATTAACCAATAACTATCTGTGGTCATTATTAATTCAAATAAATTACCCTGCCATCATATTAAGCTGCGTTTGATTAAACATAAGTTCATCAAAGCAAATCAAATTATACTATTTCGTCTTTTAAAAGTTCAATAGCTGGCGAAGTTGTCTGTCTAAATTAGGTGATTAGCTCGGCACTAGCGGGAGGCTTTGTCTGATGAATTATTGGAAGCGTTAAGATTTTTCATATGGTAATGAATTTTAGGTAGTCTGCGCAGCTGCATCACGATAATTCCTAACCCAAACCAGACAGTCAAAAGACCGACTAGGATCTTTAGGATTGGTACGAATAAGAGAAGCAGTAATATTACCGCTCCAAGTAGCATGAAGTATATGGCATTATCAGTCACCCGCTGCAATAATATACGGCCCAAGCCATAAACAGCGAAGGGTGCTGTTAGTGCTAAAGCCAACAGCCACAGCAACAGCAGCACAATTCCTAGCGGTAAACCGACTACTGTTACGAATAACAGTACTACTACGATCGGCGTCACGATACTTGTGACTAACCCGACTAGAAAAGTTTTTAAAGGTTCCCGGATAAGCGTATCACTAGCCCGTTGAAATATTTGTGGTAATAGCAGAACGGCTACAAAGGCAGCCATAAGCATTGCCACCAATAGGTAAAGCGCCAGCCACCAACGGTGGCCTGCTAAGAAAAATTGATGGGCCTTCGGTAAGCTATGGCTGATATTACCCACGACTATCGCTCCACCTTGTTGACTAAGTAAGCTTTGGCTGGTGTAGCTTAAATTACCGTTTATTTTAGCGTTGCCGTTTAATGTCAGGCTTGTGTCTATAGATTGAACATCACGACTGATGGTTCCATTAATTGTTACACTTTTTGCAACCACCGCCAGATCTCGGCCAATCAAACCGTTATCCACAGTCGTCTGACCGACTATACTGGCATCGCCGGTCACTTTGCCATTAGTATCAAGCGTGACATTTTGTCCGACGGCCGATAAATTCTGACTAATGATGCCGTCAACAGTTACATTTTGGCCAATAATCCGAACACTACCGTTGACTACTCCAGAAATTTGGGCGCTCTGAGCGGCACATATTATATCTCCGTTAATCGTACCGGTTAGGGTTAAGTTTTGGGCGGCACAGAACAAATCACCGTTAACCGTCCCACCAATATCGACGGTCTGGCCGGCGACAAAAAGAGTTTTATTAACTTGCTGACCAGAGGCTACGGTCACATCATTACCTGACCGAAATCCCTGAGCATAAGCTGCCGCCGATATGCCAATTATCGGCAATAATACTAATAACCCTAGACTAAGTCGTTTGATACTTTTCATGATTTACTCCCCTTCTCCACTGCGGATATTTCTCAGTATACACGTTAGTTTTTTATATTGATTCACTAAATATTTACAATGACTTTTAGTATCATTGCTAAGCTGTATTTATATCTGATAGTTAAAAAATATGTTCTTTTTATAGAGCATATTTAATTTTTAAAGACCTAATTTTTACTGCGCTGGTTTGTTGTTATTGGGATGATGCGACCAGGCATGAGCCAGCATTAAAGCCATAATTAAGACACCAAGCATGAACAGTGATGCGGCCCGAAATTCGTGAGCTCTGGGATGGGCAAAATGGAGAAATATACCAGCTATTACAAAATTGGCCCAACCGAAAACTACATTCACCATGGCCGAAGAAGGTCGGCCGAACGGTGTTTGATGATGTTCGCCAACTATACCTTTAACGAAGTGCGGTACGCCGTTTGCCGCGAATATCCCGGCTAGAAAACTGTAAATATATAATGCGGCCAATGACATTCTGCATATCCTTTATTTAACAATAGCTCATTTTATACCTAAGCGGTTAGCTGCTGTCAACAGTAGTCTTTAAGAGTAAATAAAACTAAAAAGCCTTTCTTACCTCAATCGACCACTGTTTAAATAGGTAAATCAGCCGCAACTTGCTAGCAGGCTTAAACCGAAACGCTTATACTTGCTTTATTTATCGCTATATGTTATAATCTCCTAGCTTTAGACAAGTGAGAGCTCATTTGCATCTATTGCCTGCACCTTCCCACGAACCATCTCCCCGACCATTAACTTCGCAGTAAACTATGCACTCCGAAGACATCTCTAAAGATGTTCTTCAACGTCCAACCACACATCGAGGAAACGATCATGCACGCAAGCAACCTGGCCCGACCCATCGGTATCGGACTTTCGATCCTGTCAACTTCGGCAGTTTCGGTTGTGGCGGTTTACGTCACGCATCAGGAGTTCCCCTTGTGGCTAGCCGTCGCTGGCTTCTTTGTGGTGACCTTGATTTACAAACTGCACTGGGGAGATCTCTCGACCGGCGTCATCTTGACTCTCTACGCTACGCTGGCTATCGCGTCCATCATCTACCTCAAGGACTATCAGCAGCCTTCACTGGCTTACCTGGTGATTCTGGTCGTAGTCATTAGCCGGCGTAGCTAGCCTCTTGGGGAAGGGGTGCAATCGAGCGGGACGCGCGAGGTTTTGCTGAAAAGCAACTGCACCGTTGTGCAACCTCCGCGTTCCCGCTCTTTCGTCTTGAAATTATCTAATTAACACTTCATTTTCACACAGAATCAACTTAAACGTATAATAAACGAAGATGGAGACTAGACCGTTGGCCGATCGGATGCGGCCGGAGACCTTGGATGAGGTAGTCGGACAGGCACATATTATTGGACCAGGCCGGATTATCCGGGAAATGATTATTAAAAAGCTACCGGCTTCTTTAATCTTTTGGGGCCCGCCAGGCAGTGGTAAAACTACCCTGGCCCGGCTAATTGCCCGGGAAACCGGTGCGGAATTTGTGCTTTTAAGCGCCGTGACCGCCGGTAAAGCCGATGTGCTTAAAGTTATCGAACAGGCTCAGCAAAATCGGCGACTGGGTAGTAAGACCGTTTTATTTGTGGATGAGATTCACCGTTTTAATAAAGCCCAGCAAGACGCCTTTCTGCCTTATGTCGAAGACGGCACAATTATTTTAATCGGCGCCACAACCGAAAACCCCAGTTTTGAAGTCATTAACCCCTTACTTTCCCGTTCCCGGGTTCTGGTACTTGAACCTTTGACCAAACCAGAAATCCTGTCGATTATCGGCAAAGCGGCCAAAGCCGAGAAGCTGACTCTTAAACGGTTACCGGCCAAAAGCCGCAATTTATTAGCGGAGTTGTCCGGCGGTGATGCCCGGGTAGCTTTAAATGATCTGGAACTAGCCGCTCAACTTTCTCCGGGCGTTATTACCGAGGATATTATTAAATCGGCTGCTCAAAAAAGAGTGCCGACTTATGACAAGGGCGGTGAGATGCACTACAACATCATCAGCGCTTTCATTAAAAGCCTGAGAGGATCTGATCCGACCGCGGCCTTTTATTATCTGGCCAGGATGCTGCAAGCCGGAGAGGATCCCAAATTCATTGCCCGAAGAATGATTATCTTTGCGTCGGAAGACATCGGGCTAGCCGCTCCGGCAGCCCTTAATTTGGCGGTATCGGCCTTTTTGGCAGTCGAGCGTATCGGACTGCCTGAATGCCAATTTAGTCTTTATCAGTGCGCCGCTGTACTAGCTAAATCTCCGAAATCACGGCTAATCGCCTCGGCTATGCAAGCTGCTGCCGCATCTGCCCGTGAATACCCGGAATTACCAGTGCCGCTGCATTTACGCAATGCCCCGACTAAACTAATGAAAGACTTAGGCTATTTAAAAGACTACCGCTGGGAAGCTAATTTTCAGCATAAATCCGGATTTTTACCGCCTGAGCTTAAAGACCTGAATTTTTTCGAATAATTAAGGCTATTTTTTCACAACACACCCTAACCGCCCTTGTATAATTAAGCTTAATTGGAGGGAACGATTATGGAGCCAGAAACACATTTTCAACTGACCAGTTCAGCTTTTGCTGAGGGTGGTCCGATACCGGTCAAATATAGCTGTAAGGGTGAGAATGTCAGCCCGCCCTTGATTGTCCGGGATGTTCCGGCGGAGGCGATCAGCCTAGCTTTGATCATGCATGATCCGGATGCCCCGGTCGGTGATTTTTTACATTGGACAATTTGGAATCTGAAAACCGATCTGCCTTTTTTATCGGAAAATGAAGTTCCAGACGGATCGCTTCAGGGAGTAAACGGAGCCGGTCAGATCGGTTACGCCGGTCCCTGCCCGCCGTCAGGTACCCATCACTATATTTTCGATCTTTACGCCCTCGATGCTTTGCTAAATCTGCCAAACGGTGCTAATCGGCAGGCCGTTGAAGCGGCGGTGACTGAACATCAATTAGCCAAAGCTACTTTAATGGCAACTTTTAGCAATAAATAGTCAGAATATTTTAGAGAACCCGGTCAGCTAGATTAAGTGCAAAAATTTTTCGCCTTTTTGGTGGTTCGGCAATTAAAACATTAACGACAATCGAAGCCAACCCACCGATTAGGGCTCGTTTCCTAGCTCGATACCGCTCTGCTTTAGTAAGACTCGGATTAACTTCGGCAACAAATCGGGGAGATTCAGAAATAAAGGCCAGTGCCGTCGCATAGGCACCCACCAATACACCGCTGAGACGATTTTCAATTCTGCCCTCACCTTCCACAGCAAAACCCAAAGCCAGTCTTCTAGCGGCATTTATTAGATACTGATCGATTTTTCTTTCTGGTGCTAAAGCTTGGGCATGTTGAAGATCAGTCCAGGCTCGTCGCAAATAATATAGCGCTTTTTGATCACTACTAGCCTGGCCGGCTAGTTGAGCCTCAATATCCCGGCGTAGTCCGATAGCCCCGACATAGAGCAAGGTAGCGGCATTTTCTCGATAAGCAATGCGTAGAGCATCCGGATTATTGTCTAAGTTGCCACTTTCTAAGATGTTGCCATGGATTTCTTGAGCAATATTGGCCCAATGTTCGGCCGTATCTGTTTGACCACCAATCCGGTCAAAATGTGCAGCATTATTGCGCGCTGCTACACCTTGTTCCGATGACCCGACCGGGGCAACCTCGTAGGCTTGAGTGCTCACTAAAATAGCTTCTTTATAGCGACCTTCCCTATGTAATTGAGAGGCTACCGCAGAATAGTCATGATACAAAACGTGCCAGTCAGGACTTTCCATAAAGCCCTATTTTAGCATTATTTTAGGTTATTCGCATCTATATGTACTACTTAGGCTTTGGATTTGCGAAAAGTCCGGATCACCGCCGCCGCCCCTCCGATAATGAAAACTCCGGCAATCAGCATCCCGAATTGATTGCCATCCAAATCGTATCCGACAAACGGTACATGATTAATTGAGGTAGCCAAAGCACCGATACTAATCGCCCCCAGCCCTAGTCCTATACTAAACAGCGATTCAATACCACCCATGACTGTACCGCGGTTATGTTCCTCGGCTGCTTCCTGAGCCATGGTCATGGCCAGTGTTAGGGCCAGGGCAAAAGCGGCCCCGAACGGTACCGCCAGGGCAAAAGCAATCACCATCACTGGGATCAAGGCCATGCTGATTATTATTCCACCCAGTACCGCAATGGCCGCCGAAAAGATATAAGCCCGTCCTTTGCGGTGCACTAATTGTCGCACAATTAATAAGCCGATACCCATGCCCGCGCCCCATAAAGATATTAGCCAACCGAAAGTGGTTGATGAGGCATGCAGAGTTTTATTGACATACCCAATACCCACAGCAAATAAGACACCGCCACCAAACATGGCTGCGGTTATGCCATAAGCCAGTCCCCGGATAGTTTTGTTATCCCAGATGGCCTTCATTCCTTTCATAAAGTCTTCACGAAAACTTAGATTACGATGCACAGCCATATGTTCCTTATTGGCATGGAAATGCATACTGGCAATCAGACTGGCGGAAACGATAAAAGTTAGGGCATCGGCAAAAAAAGCCAAAGTTTGCGGACTAGTATCGATGCGATGAGCAAACGGCAGAAAATGCGGATATAGCCCGCTGGCTCCGCGGAGTAATCCGAAAATAGCCCCGGCAATTGGTAGCATGCCGTATGAAGAGGCTAAAATCAGACCATTGGCCGTTTCTAGAGTATCTTTAGGTACAAACTGTGGGATGGACGCATCCCTAGCTGGTACGAAGAATAAGGATATAAATTCATGAACAAAGGCAATTGTATAAACAAACCAAAGGTTGGCAAAAGGCACCAGCATAATAATTCCAGCTCTTAATAGATCAGTGGTGATCATGATGGTCTTGCGCGGTAAACGGTCGGCCAAGACCCCACCAATCGGTGCAGCAAACATGGGTGGTACCAGGCGAAGAATTAAGATAAAAGCTACGCTGGTAGCTTGTCCGGTTAAAGAATAAACCAGAGCAATAAAAGCAAAGGTTGCCAGCCAATCGCCTAATCCGGATATTAACTGACCACTAAATAGTTTACGGAAATTACTAGTTCGATAAAGTGTTTGAGCGACATTAGCCACGATGATTCTCCATCTGGTATTTTATGCAAAATAACCGCATGGCAAATAATTTTTATTACAACTCTGATTTTCTAAATTTTAGATCTGTTAAGGCAAATACACCCATCTCTCAAACTTGTGCCTTGCTATCACTATATCGTAAATACTAGCTAAAGACCGCAAGCTTTTATATAATCTTGTCGGCTATTTAGTCAATTTAAAGTAGACTAATTAATCAGTGGGGCGTGGCCAAGTGGTAAGGCGCCTGTCTCTGGAACAGGAGATCGTAGGTCCGAATCCTACCGCCCCAGCCAGATATCAAATCAAAAGCGTCAGATGTTCAATCGGGCCCATATAGTCGACGATTATAATCAGTTAACACTAGGTGGCCATCTTGACCCTCATCGGGCATACCACGATAAATAGTTACGCCACAGTTAATCGGCTTTTGTTGGCTAGGTCCTTCGTCTAGTTCAGTAAACTGGTGTTCGTCAAGACGTTCTAAATTGGCCCGTAGAGCTAAAATTGATAAGTGATGGGTGACGGCCAACACGTTACGTTCGCTATAGTCTCGAGCGATGGCTCCCAGCCATGATCGCAATCTTTCTCGGACATCAGGTACATTTTCACCTTGTGGGTAACGATACCAATAGGCTCCTTCTTCATCGCGAAGTTGCTCTTGCTCCGGATGTAAAATGTGAAAAATGCGCCAGTCGTGATAAATTAGCGCCAAACCATGCTCTTGCTCTCTTAGTCTTTCCTCTTCAACAGTCCTAACTTTTCTGAGCGCTGGCCAGCCTCTAGTCATCTGTTCAAGTGTCTGATGAGCCCGATCATATGGTGAAACAAAGATAATATCCGGTATATATATTAACTCAGCAAGACGCTGACCAGTTTCTCGAGCTTGCCTTTGTCCAGTCCGATTCAAAGCTGTGTCATGGTCACCAGAGTGAAGAGCAAATTCGCCGCTGTCGTGAATAGATTGAGCTAGCTCTCTAGCTAAAGCTGGCTCTTGTTTCCTTCTGGTATAGGCCTTTTGAAAGGCTTGATACAGTGGATCGGCTATTTTGCGAGCTCTTAAGGCGTTATATTCCGATTCACCATGTCTTACTATTGTTAGAGTATTAGGCCACTTCATCGTCTTCCCCCAATGATTGATACTATTTATTATTCAGTTGATGTTCTAAACATGCAACGGTAAGCGTTTTAGGTTTTTAGATGTTTCAACTTAATGGTTTTCAGGATTGAATCGATATCATCGTCACTTGGCATACTGCCATCTGGCGAGTTTCTGAAACCGAAATATACCTCAATCTGTTCCCTGTACCAATTATTTAAAGTATCTAATATAGCTAGTGCTCTGGCTTCTAACTCTTCCCTACTTACAATTCTAATGTACTCATCCTCCGCTGATATTCCTCCAATGATAAAATCACCTCTCTCGGCTGAGCCGATATCGAAACCTACCTTTTTGTTTAAGGACGAAATACCCAAGAAAGTTACTAGTCGCCAGACAGCTTGTCCGGGTCGCCTGGGGTGGTCCAGGGCAACATCACTTAATATAGATAGATCTACAAAATCGCCAAATTTTTGTTGTAGCGATCCCATATTCTCGAGATAAGTTTCAATTTCAGCTACAGCATTCTTACGATACCTATGAGCAATGCCGTTAATAACTTTAGCCGTGACTAGAGGATTATCCTGATAGCGCTTAATAAGCACAGACCGTACCTGGTTGACTTCAGCTGCCACTTTGTCAGCTGACTTTAAATGTTTACAGGATATGGCACAAATAATTTTGTACGGTATATCCGGATATTGAGCTGCTAATCTGGCAACATTTTCTATATGAGTTGCAATTGCCTCACTCGGTGAATTATTTAATCTTGCGAATTGTCTAATTTTACCTTCATCTAGTGCTGGATGATGAGCATAACTCACATTAAGATTTTGCAAATCATCAACAAACTTCTTGGCTTTTGCATGTGCTTGGTTAGGAAATTGGAGCGCAAATAAACGTGCACTGGTAGGATCAAGTCCTTGATCACCATAACTTGACATAAGGCCAGCGTAAAGTTTTTCAAAACGCTCTAGGCTGGCAAGCATGCTGCGTGAATTATACAGAGCGATATAACTTAATGTATGTGGAGTAGCCGCACTATTTTCGCCGACATGCGATCTAAGTTCTTGTAATCGAGCGCTAAATGCTGTAACTGCACCCACCGGATCGCTTGGGTTTTCAATCACTAATCGCCGGACTATAGTAGCCGGAATATTTTCACTGATTTCACTAGCCGTGATTCTTTCATAATCTTTTTGGTAACGTCGAAGTGCTACTTGCGGTTCTCGCCGATTACCATGAAGAAATCTTTTAATAAACCAATCGGGAATGTTTTCATCATCGTTAGCTGCTGAAAATAGATCTGAAAGATCATCTAACCTAAAATAAGTAACTGTGGCTTCGGCCGTCGGTTCATCCGTGACTCCTCGAAGTTCCTCAAAGTCACTCAACACAATGGGCACGGTTTGTTCATAAGCGCCTATCGGATCGCCAAGTAAGAAACCTTTGCTGCGTGCTTGATAGAGAGCCTTAAAATGCCGTAGTCTGACTCGATCTTCTGGCTTTTTAGGTTGAGGCCTAAGATTTATAAGAGCTGCCTTGCGCTCATCACCTGTGCCACCTTTAATTGAAATCTTGTTATTTATAAGTAATTGTCGTAGTCCAGCAATAACCGCATTAGGGTTCTCCGAATCAATAAATTGCTCATAACTGATATCAATGCCAGGTTGGAACACACGGTGATCACCTTCATATAAGTCGACAACTCTTCTTGTGCCACTACTCGAAATGTAAACTCCAGAACGAACGGCCGGTAAATCCAACTGAGCTGGATTAACTATTTCGCCCAAGTCCTGCCGACAAGCACGGACTATCAAACAAGAAGCACATTTAATGGCAGCTTCACGGGTCTCGTCGGATCTAAAACTATAAACAGACTCAAATAAAGCTCTGCCGTCACCTTCGCATGGTGGTACAAAGTCACTTGTATCTACTTCTAGCCGCCTCATTCAACTTATTATGATATGTAAATCGTAAATATACAAAATAGTGTCTAATTTGTCTTATTTTGAAGTGTTAGGTTATAAATAATGAGACATGTAAAGTAGTTTATGCCTTATTTTACTTAACTTCTGTTGTAAGGTTCCAGACCTAGATGCTCAGCCAATAGCATGTATTTGAGTGTAATTCACTTGGTATTTAGGCAAAAACTATAAATAACTCTAAAATCGATACTCGTGAATACATATGTAATTAGAGTTAAAATAAATAAATGGTGACTAAACGTATTTCTGGTGGAGTAGTGCACGAATTACCTGCGGATCTTAAACGGGCGCTCGAGACAGATAAGAAAGCGTTAGTGCTTTGGGAAGATATTACTCCGCTAGCGCGCAATGAATGGATTTGTTGGACAATAGCCCCCAAAAAGTCGGAAACCCGTGCAGACCATGTTAAACGAGTAGTTTCTGAGCTAAAAGATGGAATACGACGACCTTGCTGTTGGATAGGTTGTATTCACCGTAAGGACAAAACATTGAGCCCTTCAGTGCTCTGGGTACTTAGTAATAAAAAGTCTTAGCTAATAAAGTGCTATAGCAAACAAAATCCGAAAAATCTCTTGACTGGTATACTCAGCCAATAACTTTTGATAATCATTTAAAATAGGCCCTCCCGATAAGGCCTTTTTTGATGAACTTTAACTGATTTAAAGACTTCTAAAAATTCTCTCTATTATATATATTATATATAGGAGAATTTTGTTGTGAGTAAACCTAGATTAATACCAAAGACTAAACTAACTACTACTAATCTAACTAGACATTACCAACTAAACTCTAAACAAATACATATCCTTAAAATGACCTATAAATTCCGCTTTATTACTGCTCCGTTACTGGCTCAGTATAAAGGTTGGACAAATACCAGGAGTTCTTTAAGAAGGTTAGAAAACTTATACGTTCAGGGTTATCTAGGCAAATACCTGAATAAGAATGAACTCTTCCAAAATAAAGGAACGCGCTATTACCTAACACCTAAAGCTCTGATTTATCTTCGAGATAACTTCCGGTTCAATGAATCAATACTACATGCCATGTACAAGAATAAATCGGTTGGCGAAGCCTTTATTGATCATTCAATAGCTATCATACGGGTTTATCTGTCACTAAGGAGTAGCAACCCGGATGTCTTTAAGTCTTTTACGGCCAATGAGCTGGGCGGCTATGATTTCTTCCCTACCCCTAAACCGGATCTATATCTACTCAGAAAAAAATCAAGTAAAGCAAAAACGAATGAATATCTGGTGTATATCTTTAATGATGTCCAGCTATTTATTATTAGGAAACAGTTTACTAAACTACTGGAGCATTTCGATAGCGGCGATTGGGAAGCCGAAACGGGCAATCCCTACCCGGCAATTCTTTATATCCTAAAAGACAGCTCCGCTGAAAAACGGATACGAAATTATATAAATACCAAACTAGACTGGGCTGGAATTGATGATCTGAAAGTATTAACTACTAATATGAAAGAATTACTTGTAATAATATAAATGTAATGCCCAATCCAAGCGATAAAGATCTATATTTTGTAGCCGTTAAGTTATTTCTGCGAGATAAGCGCAAGCTATTAATTACCCATGACATTTTCGGCGCCTGGGATCTACCCGGCGGCAGATTACAAGTTAAAGAATTTTCGAAACCACTAACAGCTGTGATCAAACGTAAAATTAGCGAGGAACTGGGCGATCAGGTCCGCTACCAAGTTGGTAAACCGCTGGTCTTTTTCCGAGTCGAGCGCCTAGAACAGTCCTTAAATAAACCGGTCCGGATATTTGCTATCGGCTATCAAGCAACCTATAACGGCGGCTCGGTCCAAATGGATAAATACCACGACCAAATGCAATGGGTAGATATTGATACTTTTCAGCCGCAGAAATACTTTAGCGGCGGTTGGCTAAGTGGTGTCCAAGAATATTTAGCAATGGAACGTTAATCTGATTAAGTAGTCACTTGCTGAACTGGTGAGGGCGCGCTAATCGTGATCGCCGAGTAGCTGATATTAGATGTCACCGATACTCCGGTAGCTGGATTGTTATAGCTCCACTCCCTTAACAGGTAGCTGGAGGTATCAAAATAAACATACTGCACAATAGCCGGCGAAGCTAAAATGTTAACTTTATATTT
>Ga0181535_10001168_pt1 | contig 35498 bp, 30 predicted proteins | sample PEATcosm2014_Bin_44_FD_119774 | JGI IMG/M metagenome (GOLD analysis project Ga0181535, IMG submission 119774) | Peatland microbial communities from MTU Mesocosm Facility, Houghton, MI, USA - PEATcosm2014_Bin17_30_metaG | ecosystem: Environmental > Terrestrial > Soil > Wetlands > Peat | place... | reverse complement strand
TCTCGTCTACTCCGACCCCGAACGCATGGAACGGATGTTCGACCTCCTCACGCACGCTGCCACCCGGACCCAGATCCTGATCTTCACCTGCCGCGGCGAACTCTTCACCCGCCTCGGCGGCCATCGCCTCCGCTTAATCCCCGGATCAGCCTTGTAAAAGGCTGTTCTTAACTTTGATTGAGTAGTGTGGAGATTTTGGCGAGCATGATCCATGCGAAGGCGACGTATGGGTTGCCCAACGCGGAAGAGTTGGGGACGAAGGCGCTGCTGGCGGCCTCGCTGAACGCGATCCTGGCGGAACGCAAGCTGACACAGACCGAGGCGTCGCGGCTGCTGGGCGTGAATCAGCCGAAGATCTCGACGCTGAAGGGGTACAAGCTGGAGGGGTTTTCGGTGGAGGGGCTAATGCACTTTTACGCTTAACTACGATGCGGGCAAGCAACGGCTTCTGATTGGGCACGGATATATTGAGCACATAACACCTGCAATGTGTGGTCTCAGGCAAGCAGTCACTAACGCAATGGTTTAGCTACCGAAAGCGTGACCGCGAGCGCCCCATCATCGGGGACCGTCGCACACCCTCTGCGTTGGGAGACACCGCCGCGGCGGCGCTGGGCAAATAAGAAGCAGCAATCAGCCGTCTACCTTGAACTCTTTTACGATGCGATAGTGTCCTGAAACAGTCTCGTACAGGATGATCTCTGTAACGAGAAAGCTCTTCGCGGGAAGAGCCTGACAGTATTGGTCAAGTTGGGTCCGTATAACATCTTGAGAGCTCTGTTGATCGGTTGCTATATTCTTCCAGCGTGCCAAGGTGATATGCGGCCGATAGGCTGGCCCATTCGAAGAAGCCCCGTCACCGCTGAGTGCTGCCGCAATCGTGCTCTGCAAGGACATCAGCTCTACATCCCTCTGCATATCGACGACAAGGACTCCGACATCCTGGAATACATCGGCACCTGAAAGGTAGACTTCAAAGCGCGCGGAGTGGATATTCCCCAGCGTGCCAAGTATCTGTGTGATCGTCGTGGCGGCCACAGCACCAATGAATTTCAGGGTGATGTGCAGATCGTTAGGGCCTGACCATTGAATGCCTTCGTCGTCGATAAGTTGTGTTCGACGGAAGTCTGTCAGCAGGCGAGCGAGAGACAAAGGCACTTTGATTCCGACGAACATCTTACGCGTGGGCGAGGCAACTTTAGTCATCGAGGAATTAAGAGAGCGTGTATGGTGTCCCCAATTCTCTTTGCAGATACTCGAATCTCGCGCTTCTCAAGACGGGTTCCATCGCTGGACTCCCACCAACACAAGTCTTCTACGCCCGTCCCTTCGGACAACGATTCAGAAAAGACCGAATGAATGACTGACCGCTCCGGGACACGGAAGTTCTTGTGAAGCTGAATGCCCTGCTGACGAGCTGAGTCATTCACGAGCACACTAACAGCTCTCAGAGCGAATGACGAGAAATCCTGCGCGGGTTCGGATGCTTTCTTGCCCGCCCACTTGGCCTCCACCAGGACACAGGGAGTAGGCCAAACCCTAACGAGGCCAATCAGAGCCGAATGGTAACTGCCTTCAGGACACAGAGCAGTGCGAGCGGCGTCGATTGCCTCAAACGTGAGATCCCCCTTCGCGTATGGACGCACCATCGGTGCGTAGTAAGCGAACTCGCCTGCGATCACATCCACCATCGACTCTTCAGGACTCTTCAATTCATGTAGAGCATGAGTTCTCTTGAAGGCAAGACGCCGCTGGTCCGTCAAGATCAGCAAATGCCCCAACTCGTGCCATTTTGTGAAATAGCACCTTTGCTTTTTGCTTCCTCGGCAGTCAATCAGCGAGATATAGGGGAGATCAAACTTCCCTGGCCGAAGCAGTTTAAAGGTGACACCGTAGACATCGTTGGTGAGTTCGCTATTGAAGAACACGGCACAAGATTCGCCACGATCAGCGTACTCCTTCGTGAGTTGAACGAGGTCGGCGTCGTAGTGAATCTCTCGGAATGTCGTCCCCAGCTTTTGCGCAGCGAGACCCAAGAGGCTACTCAGCGTGGTGCAATGGGAGAACTCTTTGAGGAATCGCTTGATCTGGCGATGACAGTGATCTTTGATTGCGGCGACAGGATCAGTCGTCACCTTCAAACCAAGATCAGTAGCAAGCGTGTAAATCGTCGGGTTCTTGTGAAGTTTTGTAGGCATGGTCTAACCAAAGACAGTCTTTATGGCCTTGTGCAGAGCGATCCAATCATCTACCTCAAATCTCTTAATTTCCTTATTGCTGCGTCTCGCAATGACCGATTTGTGCGCTTCCAGTAGCTCGACCGTCTGAGAATAGGTGAGCGTTAGTTGAACGGCTGTTTCCGCGAGCTCAGGTGGAATCGTCACAGGTCCACGCGAGGATGGCTGTGATGCCTCGTCTCCTCTCAGCAGGTAGTCGATCGAAGCTCCGAGCGCATTAGCAATCTTCAGTACATATTCGGAACTCGGGTTGCGCTTGTTGTTTTCAATGTCACTTATAAACCCTTTGCTGACACCACTTCGATCAGCTAACTGGTCTTGTGTCAGAGTCCTGGCCTCTCGAATTTCACGTATTCTGTCGCCGATATTCGGCATCTTGCCTCCTTGGGCTGTTTGCAGTATACCGCGAGATTGACATGCCGCAAGCAAATAAAGTTCACGGATGGTGTTGACATTCAGTTCGCTAATTATGCTAAACTTCGACTATCGGCGTATATGAGGTATTGGACTATGATGAATCAGACTTTTCTCGAAACCCGGCAATCTCAGTTGGATGACCTGCTGGCCCGCGTTTGTGAAGAACTCCAACTCACTCCAACACGTTACGACGAAGCAGTTGCTCGCTACGAAGCGGTCTGCCGTTGGCTGGACGTGGAGGGCAGCGCTGTCGCCTCATATGAGCCAACTATATATCCGCAGGGGTCGATGCGCATTGGGACGACTGTGAAGCCCTTGGGGCGTGAAGAGTATGATCTGGACTTTGTCTGCGAGTTTCAGGTTCCGGCGAGTCAGATGGGATCGCCTCTGGACTTGTTGAAGCATGTGGCGCACCGTCTTCGTGAGCACAAAGTGTATCGCGAACTGCTTGAGGTCAAGAACCGCTGTGTCAGGCTCAATTACGCCAATGAATTTCACCTGGACATTTTGCCGGCCTGCCCCGACCCAAAATCCGGGAGGGATTGCATCGTCGTTCCAGACAGGCAGTCGCAAGCATGGAAGCCGTCGAATCCAAGGGGCTACGCAGATTGGTTTGAAGATCGCTGCGCGATAACGCTCTTCGTTGAGTTCTCAAAGCACGCATTCGCTGCCGACGCCGAACCGATTCCGGCGCAAGAAGCTAGCCACGAGAAGGCTACGTTGAAGCATGTGGTTCAACTGTTGAAGCGGTGGCGTGACATTTACTACCAAAATCGCTGCGACGAAGCTCCCATTTCTATGGTTCTCACGACGTTGGCCGCACAGTTTTATCGTGGGCATGCCTCGGCTTCTGAGGCTATGACCACGATCCTGACGGAAATCGAGGGAGCAATCAATACAGCGATGCCGGGCCGTATTTACGTTCTCAATCCAGCCAATCCGAGCGAAGACCTGAGTGAGCGTTGGGATGATCCCGCGAGCTACGCTGCCTTCATCGAAGGGATTTCCCAACTCTGCTCGGTATGGAAGCAGCTTACCTCTGCATCAGAGATGCAGAAGAGCGCAAGCATTCTGGAGATTCTGGTCGGAGAGCCTACGAAGGAGGCGGTCAAAAAGCAGGCGAGAGCGTTCCAGGCTGCGCGGAGCGCGGCACTATTAAAAACCGCTAGCGCCGGTGTAATATCAACGACCGTCGGAACCTCAATTAGACCGAATACATTTCATGGCGACTAGGTTTAATCCGAAGCCGAGAGGGCTTACCCTCGTCGAGCAGATGTTCCGAATGAGCACTCTGCGTCCTGAATTCAGGGTCACATTGCATCAGCGTCAACGCTCAGTCACATGGGTTGGCAAGATTAGACCGGCACCAATGAGCAATGAGTACACCGTTCAGGTCGAATTGACGATTGGGCTACGACCAAAGGTGAAAGTATTGAACCCCGAGCTTAAGGTTCGCGATGGGGCTACTTGTCTCCCCCACTACTATCCTGAAGACAAGAGTCTGTGTCTCCATCAGGCTCATGAATGGAATTCCCTTTTCAGTGTGGCAGACTGCATTGTTCCCTGGACAGCATTTTGGTTGTACTTCTATGAAGTTTGGTTTTTTACAGGCTCTTGGGAAGGTGGGGGAACTCATCCTGTCAAGCCGGAGCATCAAGCCGCATGACCGACAAAAATCAGATGAGACGCATTCTTTCAATTGACGGCGGTGGAATCAAGGGAGTCTTCCCTGCATCTTTTCTTGCGTCTATCGAAGACGCGATTGGAAGGAACGTGGCCGACTACTTTGATCTCATCGTCGGAACTTCAACGGGCGGCATCATTGCTCTGGGTTTGGGAATGGGCATGAGCGCCAAGGACATCCTCAGCTTTTATGAGGATTACGGTCCCAGCATCTTTAGCGGCAATCGCCGCTTTCGATTTCTCAAAAGTTTGTTCCGAGCAAAGTATGATCCGCTCCCCCTGAAAATAGCACTAACCAATGTCTTTGGCGATCGCAAGCTCGGGGAAAGCCGTAAGAGACTCGTGATTCCCTCCTTGAATATTGAGACGGGTGAGGTACACGTCTGGAAGACCGCACACCACCCCAGGCTGGCACATGACTATAAATGCAAGGCTGTTGAGGTTGCTCTTTCGACTGCGGCAGCTCCCACATTCTTTCCTACCTACGTGGCGGACTCTGGTACTCCTCTCATTGACGGCGGAATGTGGGCTAACAATCCGATTGCAGTTGCGACGGTTGAGGCAATCGGGATTCTTGGTTGGCCGGTCGATCAGATTCAGATATTGAGCCTCGGTTGCACAACGCCACCACTCGATGTCAATTGGGGTCGTAGCCATTCGCTTGGCAAATTCGGATGGGCGGACAAAATTGCTGATGTCTTCCTCGTTGCCCAATCTTCCTCGGCCCACGGAATGGCGCAGCATCTGGTGAAGGACAGGCAGCAAGTGACCCGGATTAGTCCCCTCATCGCCACCAAGAGATTTGAACTCGATGGTGCCCGCGAGATCCCCTCACTAAAGGGCTTAGGAAACTCTGAAGCACGCAAGGCCCTTCCAGACATTCGCGAGAGATTTTTCAGTAATCCCGTTGAAGACGACTTCGTGCCATTCCATTCGCTTTGAGTGTGTGGATCGCTGAGGGTAAGGAGGGTTGCGGCGATCCTGACGTATCGCCCCGACCGGCCTGCGAACCCGGCGGAGTGGGGCAGTGCTGCGTGTTGGTCCGGGCGGTCAGGCTCGGATCCCACAGCCCGCATCCTTTGCGAAACTGGCTACGGTCCCGGTTTCGACATTCCAACCGCGTACCTCACCAGAAGATCCTTTGCGGTTTCCCAGACTGCATGTCCCGCTGACTTAAGAATCCTCTTTCTTTCCGGTTCTGGCTCACTGTCAACTTCGAGCTGCTGCTTTACCAGGCTGATTACCTGCTCTGCTAGGTAGTTCGGAGCATCGATTTCACCGCGTCCGTCTGGTGCTTGAGTCCGAACACACAAGTTCCCAACCCATTCGAGTGCGCTCCCACTCGCCCTTGAAGGCGCGTAAACGCGATATTCTCCAGTGTGACCAACGTACACTGTCGCGACCCTCTGGAGATCGCCATCCGATGATCCCAACAAACTCATCTGTTCAACCAGAACCTTGATGCTTGGGCTGTTCATACACCGCAGAGGGTAGCACAACAGACCCTCCTTGAGACGGTGGGAGGCCCCGGAACTCGGCGCGCTGATTTAGCCAACATACTTTGGTGCCTCGGGTCTCGATTTTGTGACCAGGGTGACTGACGCGCCTACGGGGGGTCGAGCAGGTCGATGCCCTGGTTGCGTACGTTCCCGACCTTGGGGTTTGCCGGGTGGATCTGGAGTGTGCTCTCGGGGTATGGACGGAGCAGCTCGGTGGGCGGCCGCTCGGTCTCGCCACGATCGAGCCACTGATCGTACTCGGGAGGCATCAGGATGGCAGGCATGCGATCATGGATGGTGCTTATTGCGGCACTGGCCTTCACGGTGATGATTGAGAAGCTCTGCAACCAGTCGCCAGCCGGATTCTTCCAGGCGTCCCACAAGCCAGCGAGGGCATACAGCAGCTCGTCACGTAAAGTGAAGCGGAAGGGCACTTTGTCGGGCTTGCGCCATTCGATATAGCCGGAGATGGGCACGAGGCACCGGCGCTTGTGCAGTGGGACGCGCCAGAGGTCGCTCTTGATGAGATTCTCGCTCCTGGCGTTGAAGGTGGAGCGTGTAGGATCCGGTCCGGTCGAGCCGAAGCCAACCAAGCCCCAGCGCATGCCGACCAGCTCGCGGGCTCCGGTGTCGCGGCCCTGACGGATGACGGGCTGGGTGGTACCGGGTGCGATGTTGTAGCCGGGCGGGAACGGCTCATCGGTTGCCGCCGGGGAATGAAAGTGGTCAACGATCGCCTGCTTGTCGGAGATTCGGTAGTAGCGCCCACACATGGCGAAAGCGTACCACGGCGGGGCCCTGGTGGATCCCACTCTATTCGGGCCGATCAGCGTCCGGCAGTCGGCTTTGATGAAATGGACGCTCACCATCCCCCGCAGTGTTGGAAGTTGAGCAAGATCTGAGCGTGACGAGGATCAGGCAGCGCAGCGAGGTTTATGAGGGGCGAGTTGGGCGGAGCGGTCGCGCAGAGTGCGAAGCCCACCCTTCGCTAGGAAAAAGCGAAGGATGGGGCACCCACTTTTGCGGGAGAATCAAGATTCCAAAAACTTAGGGCGGGCCACCCGCCGCGTCATTGAACCTCCTTTATCACGACCATTGTCAGCACGATACAGCACAAACCACACACTGCGGCGACGCCAGACGCGGTAAAGATCCCCAGCAGCCCGCTCAGTATCGCCCCAAGCGCGGAGCCGATCAGCAGGACAAACACCATCCGGGGCCAAAACGTCTTGGCATCCTTCCGCTCCTGGTCAACCTCCACGGGCGACTTGAATCCCGGGATGTGAGGGAAGGCCGCGGGACGTCCTGCGGGTCGTCCAGATAATGGACTACTCGTGGATACCTTCTTGACCGACTCGGTAGTCGTTCCCAAACATCTCACAGACGGCATTGACTGCCTTGAGAGGATATTTATTGGCACCCGTGAATCTTGACGCGTGTCCTCTGATTCGTTTCTAACCGATGAGTTGCTCGCAATTTGAGATTCTATCTGCCGTTTCGGCAATATCTGTTCGAGCTCCGATCTTGAAAGGAGGTCAAAAGAATCGGTATCGTCCTCAAACTTTGCTTCATTTTGAGCCGTAATCCACCCAAGGCTTAGCTGCTCCCTGACCCTCTGGTAGTTTGGATTCTGTGATTCTATGATCCGTAACGCGTATGGTAGATAGCTTGCAATCTGCTCACCTTTCCGTTCATATATTTCTCTCTGGTCGCCTCCCATCGCCGTTGTTTCATAGTCCCCAAAGGTGAATTGTTCTCCGGCAATGCCCCCCGCCAAATAAATAAAGCGTTCGCTTGCCATAACTTGTGATGAGTCTAGATCACGCACTACTGTGTTTGGCATACCTTTTGTAACCCTCACACACTCGACCGTTATACCGAAGTACCAGGCGACTATTATGTGCCCAGCTTCGTGTGAGATTGCGCGCTTCACAAATGTGCTCATCGGGATTCCATCTTTGCTAGACATGAACTGGCACTCCTTCCGACACCGTTTCCTCCCAGGGAAGGGCAACATCGGTTCTGCCAAAATGTCCGTAGGCGGCAGTCCGGTAGTAGATGGGGCGGAGCAGATCGAGAGTTTCGATAATCCCTCGGGGACGCAGGTCGAACTCGCGGGAGAGTTCCGCTGCAAAGTCCCGCCGTGGATTACTCTCAGTCCCGTATGTCTCCACCAGAAAGCTAACCGGCTCGGCAACACCGATGGCGTAGGCCAGTTGAACCAGCGCCCGCCTAGCCCATCCACGCGCTACAACCTGTTTGGCTAGAAAACGTGCCATGTAGGCTGCGGAGCGATCTACTTTTGAAGGGTCTTTGCCGGAGAAAGCGCCTCCGCCGTGCGGTGCCGCTCCGCCGTAGGTGTCCACGATGATCTTCCGGCCCGTCAATCCGGTATCGCCTTTGGGACCTCCGGTGACAAACCGCCCGGTGGGGTTTATGAGCGCACGATAGCCGGCACCTCGCAATTCCGGGGGAATTACCGGATCAATGATGTGCTGTTGAACGGCGTTGCACAGGTCATCGTGCTCGATACACTCATCGTGCTGTGTGGACATGACTACGCGATCAATCGAAACAGGCTGTCCGTCCCGGTAGAGGAAGGTAACTTGTGACTTTGCATCCGGTCGCAGCCAGGGCAACTTCCCACTGCGCCGCACCTCGGACTGTCGGCGCACCAGCCTGTGCGCATAGAGAATGGGCGCGGGCATTCGTTCTGGCGTTTCATCGGTTGCGTAGCCGAACATCATACCCTGATCTCCGGCACCGCCGTCGTCAACGCCCTGAGAGATGTCTAGCGACTGATGATTGAACCGAACCTGCACCTCGCAGCACTCGGGGTCGATGCCGGTTTCCGCAGTCGTGTAGCCGGTCTCGCGCAGAACTGCGCGGACCAGCGATTCAGTTTGTGCCCGCACAGCGTGGAAGTCGTCCGGGTTACGCGTCTTGAACTCTCCGGCGACAATCACGCACTGGTCCGCCAGCATGGTTTCGCAGGCAACACGAGCGTGCGGGTCACGCTCCAGAAAGGCATCGAGGATGCGGTCGGAGATGCGGTCGGCAAGTTTGTCGGGGTGCCCTTCGGATACAGATTCCGAAGAGAAAAGGCCATTACGAATTGTCATTTTCAATCTCCTCTTTATTTCGTTCAGATGGTTGTTCGGTCCGATAGCGATTACCGTTGCTCAGGCGATGCTCGATTGTTGCTCTGCTCGGCATTGGTTGCAGGGTGCCTGGGCACTGAACCAGGGGCAATGGATCAAAGCGCCAGTTGCCTCATTCCAGTAGTTGGATATGGGCCTGTGAATGCGCCTCGTTTCGCACTTCCGGCAAGGAATTCCTTCGCAAATACAGAGGACAGCAACGACGACCTCCTGCCTCTGACTGGCGGGTGGCAAATCGTCATTGCGTACGGCACCGCGGTATTCATGACACACCTCGCACCGAACAAGGCAGCGAGGAATGGTCTCTGTGGAGGAGTTAGTGGGTGCTGCATGATGTTTGTAGGTGGAGTGATGTTTCGGCTTGTTCGAGATGGACTGCGTCATTACACTTCTCCTCTTTAGCCGTGTTTGACTGAGTGTCAGGGACGGCAAGCTGGATTCAAATCCCCCTGGTCGTTCGCCTTCATGGCAGGTAGACCGGCCCATTTACTTCACTTCAGCAAAATTAACTGTGGCAACCAATCGGGGCCGGCCCAAACAAATGCGTCTTGCAGCATTCGTCTTGACAGATCTCTTGCTGTTTCCAGGTCAATACCGAATATGATGAAGCTGGCTTCTCCAGGCCTTCCGCTCGATGGATGTTTCCCCTCTCCTTCAAGAAAGGCTAGATTTCGTTCAATCAGTTCTCGCCGCAACGAATTGTGGCGTTCCTCATTTACAGAGTTATCGAGAGTCTTGCTATTGGGATTGCAGGCAGTGATGTATGCGCTGGATTCTGCGCAATTCCTGTTGCATGCAGCAGCCAAGGCGGAGTTTGGCTCATCAATTCTGAGCGTGAAAGGAGAGTCCCCGAAGACATGGTATTCAGTCTCCAAGAATGCATGAATCGTGTTGAGGTCAATAAGAGATTCTGAAAACACAAAAACCCTCCAGAGATGGAGGGCCGACGAGTGTCCCGCTTAGTTGCCCCCTTGAGGGGGCCACATCCGCTTTCGCGTCCACCTTGCCCGGTCGGCAGGTTGGCATGGGCGTCGGCCCATTTCCTAATGTTGAAGGTAGCTTATCACATTGCCTCGGCCAAATACAAATTGACAGAGGCGCAATCGCAGGACACAAGACGGAGTTCGAGGACAGTCTTTTTTCCTGAAGCGGTATATCTGGCAAGGTTTTCTTCACGCGGAGTAAAGACTTACTGAACTGGATACGTCCTTCTTCCCAGAGCGCGGGATGTAGGTGCTCTGGAACTGATTGCTCTCTTCTGCCAGTGCGTTGGCTTTGTCGTCGTCTACAGCATTTGCAATACGTCCATCAGGCTTGACAGGTTCTTGTCGGACAGGCTTCGAGGCGGATTGTCCTTCTGCCAGTCGATCTGAGAGAGCAACATCCCCATATCGTCGAGTTGTAATATCTGGACTGCCCACTGGTGGGGTGAGCACTCTACCGGAATGACTGATAGATCCGGGTTGGGGTTTTCGGACGTACTGCCCATCGCCTGTATTTCATGCCGCGTTCTATTCGTACATCTTGCACAACCCCGGCTCATTGTTTCGCACATTGCCAACGCGAGGGTCTACGGGGTATGCGGTCATCTGGTTGGCATCGAAGGGTCGCAACAGATCGAGCGGCGGGTGCTCGACATTGCTTACATCCAACCAGCGGTCATAGTCGAATGACCTGAGAAGGACCGGCATTCGATTGTGAACTGTGGCTGTGAGTTCATTTGGTTCCGTAGTGATGATGGAGTATGTGTCCCACTCAAGAGCGCCGTCCGGTGCCTTCCAATGCTCCCACACGCCCGCGAAAGCGAAGGGGCCACCGTCTTTGAGGCGAAACGCATAGGGCTGCTTCGTCTTGGCGTCCAGTTTCTTCCACTCGTAAAAGCCATCTGCCGGAACGAGACAACGGCGTTTCTTGAACGGCGCCTTCCACATGGGTTTGTCCATGAGTGTCTCTGCCTTTGCGTTCATCGTGGAGAGACCCAGCGCCTTGGGGTCCTTCGCCCAAACAGGGATGAGTCCCCACCTCATTATCCGCAGCGACCGCTCGCCCGTGTCACGGTCCGGCACAATGACCGGCTGCATAGTGGTGGGGGCGATGTTGTACGAAGGTGCAATCTCCAGAGGCAAGTCTTCACGGTCGCCTAGATAAAAGGCTTCTACGAGGCGTTGCTTATCGGACTCTCTGAAATAGCGATTGCACATAACGCCAACAGGCTATCACCATCCGCCCTTGCGTCTGCGAGTGATGGACACTTGCTGCTGGATGAGATGACTATCCGGGAAGCCCAGATACACCTCAGAGGGCCGGTAGCGGCGCAACTCCCCACACAGCGAGCATTGGACCACCAGATTGCCTCTGGGGAACTCCTGAGCGCCGGCTGGAATGCTGCGGGTGCATTTCTTGCACGTCACCACGTAGACGTTTGGCTTGACCGCTCCCTGTTGGCAGTAGTGCATTGACATGGGAGAAGAATAGGCGAATACTCAAAGTCTGTCATCCACAGAAGTGGGGAGCCGAGTTCAATCTCGTCGGCCGCCAAGCAATCGAGAATGGTCTAACGATGGGCAGCCAGGCAGCAGGAAAGACGTGCGGCCGCACAGCAAGGAAAACGTGTCCAGTTTTCTTGCGATGAAACTTGACATCGGCGTGGCGGGCGGTTGGGAGAGAAGAGAGGCGAGCCTTCGGCAGAGCGGTAGCGCCTACGGCGCGACTGGTTTTTGGCACGCGTGAGCGCTGGCCTTCTGGTTACCAGTGTTCGGTTTGGTAAAAAGCGGAGCCGTCTTCGTTTATGTATTCGACGGAACAGTTCGCTCCGTTGAATGACAGCAAGGCAAAGGTGCTGATCGCGACTGTGCCGTCACCGATTGTGCCCTTGTTGACGGCGACGAATGCGGTGCATCCGGTGTTGGTTTCGTCCTTGTCTGGGGCAACTTCCTTCTGAGGATGGTGCGGAATGGCACCATTCCCAATCAGGCGTGCCTTGAAAGAGGTCTTGGTGTCGTCATAAATTATGCAGCGATGTTCATGGCCGAAGAACCACGCGAAGATTGTGTTTGCGTTGGTCTCCTGGAGAATTTGCCGGAACTCCATATTGAGCTGATAGGACGCTTCGAACTCCGGCAGGTGAGCTGAGACCGGTTGGTTATGGCTGAGGAAGATGTTCTTCTTCGTTGGATTTGACTTGATGCTACTAAGCAACCAGTCCCATTGAGGTTTCATGGAAGCGTCTTCTGTTCCTCCGCTGATGCTAAAAGGGACATATGCGGTGTCGAGACCTTGAATTTGCCACCAGTCGTTCGATAGGGTGAAGTAGCTGGCCTCCTGTCCCAAGCCTTCGAGAACCGTGGTGAAGTAATAGCGGCCCAACGAATACATCTCATGATTGCCGTTGAGTGCGAAGCTCTTCCCTGCCAGCGGTTGTCCATCGGCTCCGCGGAGAGGCCAATTCCTCAAGAATGTTTCGCTCTCGGCTTTCGAGCCCGAGTAATAGATATCGCCAAGATGAATCACGAAGTCCGCGCCTCTTGCGATTGCGAGGTCTCCGAGCCGTTTGGCGTGATCGTTATCCGCGCCCCAGTCAGCGAGTAAGGCGACCTTGCAGGTATCGGGTAGTGCTATCTGACTCGCGGCTGCTGTGGCCACTTTGAACTTGGCTTTCGGTTTGAAGTGTTCGAGAATGCCATCGATTCCAGTGGGAATCCAAACGATGGGGTTTCCCTGTCCAAACGCCTGTAGTTCGGGAAGCACGTTGTCTTCGACTTGTTGACCCAATTTGGGTGTGCTTCTTGCCAGATGCGTTTGAGTGATGCCCGTGAGGGGATCGCGAGAATGAAAGGTATGTCCATCCGGTTCATCTTCGTTCTTAGCGAACTTGATCGCCTTCTGAAATTCCACTATCGCTTTCTGTCGCTTCTGTTCCAGTGGCAGTCCGGCAAGTGTGGACTCCGTGTCGGCGTCGAGGGCCTGGAGTGTTGCGGCATCTTTGGACTGTAGTCTATGCAACGTCGCCTGCATATCTTGAATGATTGGATCTTTTGTCGAGAAGAAGAACATAGTGGTCTCCTATTACGAATCGGTGAGATGATTGGGACAAAAGAGACATTGTGTCCAGGGACGCATAGAGACACCTCCCGGATCTGATGAGTTATTGGGCACGGAGCGGCACCCCTTTACTCTCCGGAGTGTTGCTACTTCACTTTTGATAAGGCAACTTGGAAACTGACACCAGGCGCGTGGCTGGCGCTTCCCTTGCCCGTCATTTGGTTGCCATGGATGGTACCCGTAATCTTGAGGTCGAATGCCTGATTGCCAGGTCCAAAGACGTTAGGCATGCCTGCACCGTATGGCGAAATTCGCAGATTCGCAACGATGTTGTCTCCGTTGCGCTCGTACTTGCCAATGTAGGTGTATCCCGAATCGCCGCCCAATACTTCAGCGTCGCTGAAATACGCCACCCCAAAGCCGGTACCTAATGGGGTGCTAAACTTCGCTGTCCAAAATCCGTTCATAAGGGTCTCCTTTGCAGTACCTACTTGGTTATATCATCAAAACCTGCTGTATTTGCTTTTCTATCGCTATAGTAACGTTTTCTGTTCGCTCTTCGGGTGCCAGGATATTCCTCTGATTGGGACTCTTACTCCCCATTCCTGCTACACGGATATGATGTAAAACATTGATACTAAATATAATATTTGGTCTTCTCTACAAAGAATGGGATAGACCTGAATGCCTGCCTTTCTCTTCTGGATCGGTTCCATTCATTGAGGCCGAAAATGGTCAAGCAGCAGGCGAAAGTACGCCTCCGCCCCGACCTCGTCGATGAGCCGGGCGCCTGCTTTGATCCTCTGGTCTTCAGGGATGACCGGAGGGACTGAAAGACAGTAGCCTGGATCGGTCAGTGTGCGCCTGATGTCGTCGGGTGTCCACTGCGTTTGTGCCATGGTGATCATTCTCCCCGCCCAGATTACGCCATTCTAAATCTCCGTCAGCAGTCCAAGCGCTCGGCCCGTAGGCCACCGCAACCTTCGTGCGACCGGTTCGTCCGGTCGCATGAAGCAAATTCCTCGTACGGAGGACTAGAAACTAGCTCACTGGATTGAGAGCGGGGTCTTGCGACACTCCTCAAACGCTATCAAACGATCTTTCATCTTTATGGCAACTTCATCAGCAGTCTTCGGGTCGAGGAGTCTCAAGGCAGCATCTCTCGACCGCATATTCTCAAATCCTTTTGGAATCTCCTGCCATATCCAACCTGAGTCCCGTGTGCCTTTGCCGAGTCTCGAACTGCGGGCTGCCTCTTGCCACTGCTTAAACCTACTACTACCTTTCTTCATTCCTTCAATGTTGATGCCCACAGTTAGACGTGTAAGGTCAGGGTTTCTCTGAACAGCCACAAAAGGCACACCGTTTTCGACCGGCGCGATGCGGGCTACGACCCATCCCCAATTCTCGTCTGCAAGGTCGCCGTCGCTATCGATCAGCATTCCGTTTTCTAAAAGACTTGAGCAGAGCTTAGCTTGAAAGGTTCTCATTATCTCAAGAAGGATATGATCTGAAAGTTCCCAAATCGAAAGCAAAGTGCCACGCCTTGCCTTGTCAGCGGATGGGTATTTTAGGAGTGCGGAAATCTCCGGGATAATCTCGTTGTGGGGCATCGTCAACCTTTCATCTGATGAATCTAGGAATGCTTTTAGGTCCTCGATAAAGAACTTGATCCTGTCGGCCTCACATTGTTCTTTGCATTTATCCAGCCATTTTCGGGCGAAGTCCGGATAGCGATGGGACTCTGCGACGCCCTTCTGAACAGCATCGTTCCAGCGGTCCTTGGAGATAGAAGTGCTGTCGGGCGAAAGCTTATCACTATCGCACGACAGGTACAGCAACTTATAAGGCACCTGATATTGCTTCATGTATTCCAGATAAGCTTCAACCTGCCCTGGATGGTCAGGGGCATCCTTAGCTTTACTTTCAACAGCCAGGATGTGACTTCTTTCTATCTGAATCCATAGGTCGATCCGCCGATGTGTTTTTCCGGACTCATCGGCACAATCGATATAGTGTTCCGGGTAGATGCTAGCCTGCTGAAGATCATCTTCCGGCCAATCATCAGCGCTTGTTAACGGCCAAGCAATCATCAAAAAATGGCGTAGAAAAAGCGTCCCTTGGCCGTGCTTTCCTTTGGGATCCAGTAGCGACCCGATAATCTCAGTCTGCTTTGTTTCGTTGTTGTCAAAGTAGCCAAGCGCTGAGAACGACGGGGCATAAAGTCGATTTTTGCGAGTCCCTTCATTGCGTGAGGTCTCTAGCGGCTCTCTGAGAAAATCGAGCAAATCGTAGAGTGAATCAAGGGAAGATTCCTGCAATGAATTAGTCATGCAAGTCTCCTTCGGCGAGTTCTGGAGTTAATATGACCGCGTCTTCACCCCACCCGTAAAGCCAGCGTTTCACTTCCCAGAGACTGGCAACCATGAGCGAAAGTATAACGCTGCCGTCTGATAAAGTTTCTAATTTCTGCGAAGGGTGCCACTGCCGCTCGACGATATACGGAGCCTGCTCAGGCGAGAACCGGATGCGAACCAATTGCGGTTCGCCGTGGATGAGTTGGAAGGCGGTAGATTGCAGTTCGTCCAGCGTGGAGGCGGGTGGTGGAGTAAAGCGGTTGCGCGTGACGGCAGCTGAGCGGATGCGCTCGACGGCAAAGGTGCGAACATCTTCCTTCGCATGGTCGAGCGCGATCAGGTAGAGGCCGCCTTGGTGGTACTGGAGCCGGTACGGATCGAGACGATACTCGACTGCATTACGGTGTTGAGGCGTTGCGTGGCTCAGGGTGACGGTGAAATGGTGCTGGATTGCCCGCGTCAGCGCGGCGATAACATCGCGGGAGCGAGAAAAGTCCTTCAGCCCAAACGCGGCGATGCCGACCTGAGCATCCATGCTCTTTAGCAGTGAGTGGCCGGGTGCAGAGATGCCAGCACCAATCTTCGCAAGAGCCGACTCGATTGCATCGAAGAACGGCGTTCCTGCTAGTGGCTTGAGCAGTCCCCGGCTGAAGTACAGCGCCATGCGTTCCTCGTGCGTCAGGTCGAGAGCTGCTTCCGCAACGGGGTCGTAGGCGAGCTTCCAGTAAATCGAGCGGTTTCGCTGTTCCGAGGAGACGGGGAAGCCAGCCTGTACCAGGACCTGTATATCGCGCTGAATCGTGCGTTTCGTCACTCCGAGTTCCGCGCGAAGCTGCTGCAAGGTGCGCCCTTTCCCCCGAAGGAGATGCCCCAGCTTCAATACGCGCGTGATCTGATCGCCCCTCATACAAAGACTTTATCGCACTGGGTATGACAGCCAGGGTCGTCTATTACGGCGTGCGCAGGAATCCACAGAGATCATTGCGACGACGACCTGAGCTGACACACCCTCCGTGGCGTAATGGGGTGAGAGGAATCAGGAATGTTGACGATGCAGTTTTCAGCGAAATCGAGCATGATTCGCCAAGTTGTTGAGGGTTTCAAGCCTTGGATTGAGGCGCGCTTGGGCGTCTCTATGGGCGAAATGATCCAACTCCGGTTCGATCACAGCATAAGCATGATTGCGGCATCGGAGCTGCTGCCGGGAGTGCAGCTCAGTGGCAGTGAGGAAGGATACGAACGTATATTTCAAGACCGACTGCTGCGCATCGAACTTCCACCCGACAACGCGCCCGCCGTCGCCATGACAGTGGTCGCCGATCAGGAGAGGTCGCTCGCAACGAGGGAGAAGCTTTGGCAAGCTCATTGGCTTGATTGCCCGGTGGCGTTCCATATCGAAGGGCTGACGAATCCGATTGTCGTAATCAACGTCCCGTTTGTAGTCGGAAGCAGCGAGGCACAGTGGAGGGAGATTATCTTGGTGCGTCGAGACAGCGCTCAAGATGTCTTGGCGCTGGTCAAGCAAGCGACTTTAGCAATTCTGGAACCAAGCCTCCACTTTCACGGCAACGGCGTGAGGAAGGTGCGTCCCACACAATGGGAAGACTTGATTCTGGACCCGTGTGTCGTTCGACTCTTGCAGGCCGACTATGAGAGCTTCTTTCAGCGCGAAGCCTGGTTCAAGAAGAACCATCTGGCCTTCCGCCGGGGCTATCTGCTGTACGGACCTCCGGGCAATGGGAAGACAAGCGCGATCTGTGCCATGCTCTCTCGTCCGGGGATCACAGGGCACAGCATCAATCTGTTTCAAGAGGGATTGACCGACGACGATCTAACCTGCCTCTTCCAGACGGCCGCATGGGCAGCCCCGGCAGTCATCGTGATCGAAGATATTGATCGATTCTTCGATCGGAAGTCGGAGAATTGTACGGAAGCCAAGGTGAGCCTCCAACATCTGCTGAACTGCCTGGACGGAGCGACAACGCAGGATGGAGTGATCGTGGTGGCGACGGCGAACAATCCGCAGGTCCTTGACCCAGCGATCCTTCGACGGCCGGGCAGATTCGACAGGGTCGTGGGCTTCACAAATCCGGCAAAGGATTTGAGGGATCGTTACTTTCAAAGGCTGTGCCCAGATATGGACCCCGTATCCATTAGTAGGTGCGCGGATGCCTGTGAAGGCTTTTCGTTTGCCCAACTCCAAGAGACGTATATTTTCGCCGGGCAATTTGCATTTGACGAGGAACGTTCGGTCGCTGCGGAAGATATTCTTACGGCCATCCATACACTGCGTAAATCACTCCAATGCGCGGATTGGAAGGGGGAAGGGGCGTCGGGTTTCAAAGTTGAGAGGCGGTAATCAAGAAGCGTCCAGCTCCCTTAATGCCCGTGCGACAGGTGCGGCATGCTCGGGAACTTGACGCGCTGCGTTGGTCGGCGAGTTGCGGAAAAAGTGACTGGCGACGAGCTGCTTGAACGAGGTGCAAGCCCGCAGAAGGCAGGAACGGTCGCGCATTCGCGCGATACCCACTCATCGCTTGAGACAAAGGCGCGAGGAATGGGGCATCCTCATTTGTTTCTGCGTTGTAAGGCCGCAGTTTTGTCTTGTTTTGGAAGGCAATTGCGAGTAACTTGGGGTGACTTTCAAATCTGTGTAAGGGGCGACCCATGCGACGGATTTTTGCGTTATCTCTTTTGTTAACTTCTGTACTTTGCATTCCTGTTCACGGTCAGCAAGCCTCATCCACTCCGGCGACAGATAATGCCGACAAGCCGCGCGTGTACATTACGGACAGTAATTCTTGGTCAGTCCGTGGGTCTGCGGGTGGCTCAAATGGCACATTTGCGGCTTCGTCTTCTGGGGGCGCTCAGCCACAAACCGCGGAGATCATCAAGACCTTTGGACAACGGTGCCCTCAGGTCACGGTCAATAATCGAGCAGATGCCAGCAACTATGTCGTTGAGCTTGACCATGAAGGTGGCAAGGGGTTGCTCGCTCATAAGGACAAGATAGCGGTATTTGTCCAGAAGACAGGGGACAACATTTTCAGCAAATCAACCCTTTCTGTCGGCGGTTCTGTCCAAGACGCATGCGCCGCTGTGCTGGCCCATTGGGCCGCTCATGCCAGTGAACTTAAAGCCGCAGCCCCTGGTCCCGCTGGAGTCCAGGCGGTTGCTCCTGTGGCTCAGGTTTCGTCGATTACGGTGGATGCGAGTGCGCCGAACTGCGACATCGAGGTCGATGGCAGTTTCATGGGTAGCACACCATCGACGCTGAACCTGGCGCCGGGCAAGCATGACATTGTGGTGAAGAAGGCCGGGTATAAGGATTGGACACGCAGCATGACGGTTGCAAGCGGGACAATTCGGGTGAGTGCGGATATGGTCGCTGCGCAGTAGAGCAGAGCTATAAGACGCGCGTCAACCATATGCTGTGGGAACAGATGCTGAAGGCTTTAGGGAGACTCTGAAAAACATTGAGGAAGCAATCCGGCCAAATTGTTTACTCCCCGAGCGATCTGGTCCGCTACGCTGTCTCCCCTTTCTCCTCTTGGATGGACCGTTACTACTTGGAGAATCCCGCCACCGTTAAACCTGACCAGGAGACCGAAGACCAAAAACTCATTGCGCAAACCGGAGACCTGCACGAACGCGCCGTGCTCGACGAATTCAAATCGTCTTTCTCCGATTTGGTTGAGGTTTCAAGAGACGATTTCGCCGCAGCCAGTTCGAGGACGCTGTCCGTCATCCAGGCAAGAGCGCCCATCATTTATCAAGCGGCCTTGGGAAGTGGGCAATTCGCTGGATTCGCCGATTTCCTCATCCTCGATGGTTCCGACAAATATCAAGTGTGGGACACAAAGCTTGCCCGTTCGCCCAAGCCGCATTACGCCATCCAGCTTTGTTGCTATTCGGAAATGTTCGCCGAAATGACCGGCGAGCAGATTCCAGAGAAGTTCGGTATCATTCTCGGCACCAAAGACCGGGTTGAATATCGCGTAGAGGATTTCATTCACTATTACCGATGCCTCAAAGCCAACTTCCTTTCCATGCAGGACAGCTTTAGAGGGAATCTGGCAGATCGTCCCGAGCCACTCCCCATGGCTGACCACGGACGCTGGACCTCATATGCGGAGCAATTCTTCGACGATACGGATCACCTCGTGAGAGTCGCCGGAATCACCACCGGTCAGATCAAGAAGCTTAGAAAAGTCGGCATTGCAACGATGACTGACCTCGGTGATGCCTCCGGCAGATCGGTTCCGAAACTCGCCGCCGATTCGTTTGAAAAGCTTGTTGCCCAGGCCCGCCTCCAATGTCAAACTCGCGCTGATCGGTTGAAGCGGCCGAATTCAACTGCGCGATACGAAGTTCTTCCCCAGGTGGGCGCAAATGGCGAATCGGTTGGGCTTGCCGCATTGCCGCCCGAGCATCTTGCCGATGTGTTCTTCGATATCGAAGGCTATCCTCTGCTACCAGGGGGTCTCGAGTATCTCTTCGGGGTTTGTTTCGTAAATGAACAGACGGGCACACTAGAGTTCAATGATTGGTGGGCACATGACCGGAACGAGGAAAAGCTTGCCTTTGAGGGATTCATCGACTGGGTCTTCGAGCGCTGGAAATCAAACGCAGATATGCACATCTACCATTATGCTGCGTACGAGGTGAGCGCGGTGCGGCGGCTGAGCACACGACATGACACGCGTCAGGATGAAGTGGATGCCCTTCTCAGGAATGAAGTGTTCGTCGATCTTTATCAGACTGTCCGTCACGGGCTGCGCATCGGTGAGAATAGTTATTCGATCAAGTCGGTGGAGCATCTTTACAGGCCAGCGCGTTCTACCGAAGTCGCCACCGCTGTTGATTCCATTGTCCAATATGCACACTGGATGGAGAGCGGGCAGCCGCGTGGTTGGCCGGACAGCCCAATCCTGAAAGGCATTCGTGATTATAACGAGGGCGATTGCAGGTCTACGGCGGAATTGTTGCAGTGGTTGAGAACGGTTGCTGATGAAAACAACATCAACGTCACACACTCTTTCGCTATCGCAGCTGGCACCGCGACGCTCACTCCGATGCCGTCGAAAGTTCTGCCTCCGGAAGTTGTGACAAGGTTGGAGACCATAGCGAAGCTTCGCGAAAAGGGCGACGCGTTCTCCATCGTTCTCGCCGACCTACTGGATTATCACCGCAGGGAAAACAAGCCTATGTGGTGGCGGATGTTCGACCGCGCCCTCGCCACCGCCGAAGACCTTCGCGACGATTCGGGCTGCATTCAAGGTGTGAGAGCAGTTGGCTTCCCAACTCCAGAAAAGCAATCACAGGTGCAAACATACCGCTTCGACCCGTCACAGGAATGTAAACTTGCTGCCGATGGAAAGACCCTTGTTATGTTCACCTACGATCTTGAGACAAAGTTCACCCTGGCCGCGCTTGATACGACTGAGGGCACGCTGCGGCTCAAGATCGGCAACAAGGGGTTGAAAGAGAAGTTCGGCGGAGCCTTCCCGCGGCAAGGATCCCTTCTTTCGTACGAGTACGTACAAGCGACGCCAATTCAGGCTGCCCTCACCGAAGTCGGCATGAAGCACCTCGCGGGGAACCTTCATTCGCCCGTTGCGGCTCTTCTTGGGCGAACGGCACCCACGACGATATTGCAAAGTGCGGGCGAAGCCGCGATCGATGCCGCGGTTCGCGTCACGAGTTCAATGTCAGGCGGATGTTTGGTGATTCAGGGGCCTCCGGGAACCGGGAAGACCTATACTGCTGCACGCGTCATCCATGCGCTCCTCTCCGCAGGCAAGGCGGTTGGTGTCGCATCAAACAGTCACAAGGCCGTGGTCCATCTGCTCATCGAGTGCGGAAAGGCCGCGACGGAAGCGGGCAGCTACCTCCAGGGAGTTAAGGCTGGCGACGAGAAAGAAGGGCCGCTATTTGGGGATAACCCGGCGCTTCGTTACGTGGAGAGCAATAAAGAGGCGCGCGCGGCGTACACAAATGGTGTCGTAGGCGGAACCGCTTGGCTATTCACGTTACCGGAATGGGAGGGCGCGCTCGATTTCCTTTTTATTGATGAAGCGGGTCAGGTGTCTTTGGCGAATGCCGTAGCGATGGCTCGATGTGCGAAGAACATCGTGCTGCTTGGCGACCAGATGCAGCTTGAACAGCCGATCCAAGGTACCCATCCCGGCGACGCCGGCCTCTCGTCTTTGCAGTACGCACTCAAAGACTTGAGAACCAGTGCGCCTGATCTGCCGACATTCCACGCAGTTGTGCCATCGGATTATGGTCTTTTCCTCGGCGAATCACGACGGATGCACCCCTCAGTGTGCCGCTTCATTTCAGAGAGCATCTACGAGAGTCGCCTTGGGTCACACCCTGATTGCGCACGGCAGAGGGTAGCGCTCAAACCCAATGTGCAAGGTGTGATCGCCATGGAAAGCGGAGTTGCTTTCGTCGGCGTCGAACACGACGGGAACATTCAGCAGAGTGATGAAGAGGTTGAACGAGTGACGACCATCTACCAAGAGTTGCTGGGCCGACCGTACACCGCGTCGGATGGCGTCACCAAGCCACTAGCATTGCAGGACTTTCTCTTCATTACCCCATACAATGCTCAGGTCCGAGCACTTCAAGCTGCCCTTCCAGATGGCGCACGCGTTGGCAGCGTCGATAAGTTCCAAGGACAGGAGGCTCCTGTTTGCATCCTCTCGCTCTGTTCGAGCTACGGCGATTATGGATCCCGAGGTCTCGCCTTTATACTCGACCGAAATCGAGTCAATGTAGCCATTTCTCGCGCTAAGTGCTTGGCAGTTGTGGTTGCTGACCCGCGCATCGCTAGCGTGGCCGCTGGCTCCATCGACGAAATGATGCTTATCAACATATTTTGTAAACTAACCAATTCGTAATTTCTGCCGTCGCTCCCTTTCCCCGACAGTCGAGTCAGGTGTCGATCGATAATTCTGATTGTTTTCCAGAAGGTCCATGATCACTCGCCACGAACTGGTCGGAAAGTGATTTCCGCCAAGAACGTCGACGATCGCCAGTTCAACCGCATCGAATGCATCAACAACTCCATGACCGCCAACCCCACCGCGCACATTGAGATGAGTGGGCAATCACGCGACGCGCGAACCGTCTTCCCTGCCTCAGCGATAAAGCCCCCCAACGTAAAACCTGCTTTTGCAGGGCAAGTATGCAAGTATGTCATCTGCTGTCACAGATTGGCCGGAGACGATACCGACGGGTGGGGGCGACTAATAGCGGACGTTGGTGTGCATCAGGTCCGCGTTAGAGATCCGCCCACGCGACGATTGCGAAACTGAGCAGCGTTCTCTCCCTATACTCAATCGCCTGCTTATTCCACTTGTTCTTATTACACACCTCGCCAAGTAGCAGCAGGCCAGTCTTGCGATATTCCGTCTTCTTGTAGGAGAACTCCCGGTTGCCTACCTTCGAGTTCATGCCAGGAGGAAGCAGAACGAGATTTCCCAAACGGTTCACGTGAGCCTCCTTTTGGCCGCGACCACGCCCGAGTGCCCCCGTCCACGCGCCACCAGGCGTTGGGTTCTGTGGATGAACGTGCTCAATCGACTGAGACGGACTGGTTTCCCAAATGCGGTTCCACTGCTCATTAACTAACGACTGGTTTGCATCTTCGGCTAGGTGCTCCTCATAACGAAACATGAAATAGCGGAGTTGTTCTTCCCAGCTGTTGTAGCAGTCAGCCTTCTGTAGATTCTTCACTGCTTCCCCAATCGCGTACTCACCATCACCGAGACTCCGCAACTGATTCATGACCTTCTGGTAGTCCCGCGGGGTACCTTTCATTGCGTGAATCTCTTGTGCAAGGCGGACATACTCCCCAACCCGTGTTCGTGCGTCCCTACGGGACATCCCGAAGATTCGGAACGTCACTCTCTCCCATTGGTCCAAGAGCCGATCCTTCTCCTTCGAGTCGAACGGTGTAAGTTTGATCGAAACCGCCAGCAGTCGCGCATGCGCGATTTTTGTCACGGCTGCAAGCCGCCGCTCCACAGATAGCCCATCGACTGCCTTTGCAACATCTAACAGCCACTTAGACAGCTCAATGGTCTGTCGCACCTTGGTGCCACACTGTGCACTGAGCACCTCCAGCGCCTCTTCATCGCCCAGTACTTTGCTTGTAGTTTCCGGGTTGATCAACGTCGCTGCGAACCTTAGGGTTTCGGAACCGAGACCCTGTCGGAGACCGATGGTGGTATAGATGTCGCCCCATAGTTGGTGCAGTTCGTGGATCACCTCTTCTTTAGTCTTCGGGTTCGGCGCATACTCAAAAGCGATTGCCATGAGCGTGCTTTTGGTCCGATCCAACCATGCGACTTCCAACCCGCGGCTGTTCAGAACTTCAAAAACGGTGTACACCGCTGACTCATCGTCGATCTCGTGGAAAATGAAGGTGAGTCGGTTCTTGAGCAACTTGGCCAAATCCAATAAGGAATCGCCGGGCGTCCAATTCGCTACGAATCGCTCGCATTCCACGATTGCCATTGCCAGATCCCGGTCCGCCAGAAACTTTGCATCCTCCGGGTTCGGCACATCGCCATCCCTCAAGTAATTGGCGAAGTACGTGCTTGTGTCGTGATTGGTTTGCAAGAGGAGTAGCGTTCCGGCTTCATTCTTCACCAAGAGGTCTGCAATCTCCTTGCGAAGTATCATCTGTGCTTTGTCGGTTTCGTCGAGAGACTTTTCAATGGCCTTGCACAGAAGAATCAGCGTAGTGACTCGCTGTTGGCCATCGACAATGTCGAGGCGTGTGTACTCGTCGGTGTGGATGGTCTCACGTTCGCGCTGCAGCCCGACGACAGTTGCCATGAAGTGCGTCGAGCCTGCCGGCTTGCTCTTTAGCTTTGAGATGTCATCAAACAGATCCTGGCGATGCTTGCTCTTCCAACTGTACGCACGTTGGTACTCCGGGATTCCGAAAAGGCGCTTCGACACCAGTTCAGAAAATGTGAGGTACTTCGGTTGGATGTCCATGTATTGCCCATTATAGAGCTATAGAGCGGCCAAACGACGATTCCGACGTCGGATGGCGGTGAGGGTTCGCGTGAGCGAGAAGCCACGTTCAATATAGGGGCCAAAAGATCGATTTCCGGTAGCAAGAACATCGTTTGGACTCCCGACCTTGCAAAGATATGCGATTATTGGGCGTTGGGTTTTTTGCACACAGACTGATCTGGAGAATCCAAATGGGCATCTTTACCGGTACGAAGCCTCGCTCAGAGGTCTTGAAGGGTGATCTAGAAGATGCGATCTTTGCAGCCGATTTCGGCGATCTCGTTGCAGGCAAGGCGCCGAAGGTCTATGACGACGCAACGACGTTCTTCCAGAACACGCATCCGGCAAAAGAGTTGTGCAAAGTCGTTCGCTCCGTCTTCGAGAGGCTGGCTGACTCGAAAGAACCGGGCGTTACGATCCGCCTTAGCACGGGCTTCGGTGGTGGTAAAACACACACGTTGATGGCACTTTGGCATCTCAGCCAAAACATCTCAAACGTATCCCTGGGAACGGAATTGCTCCCTGCTGCCGGTCGCCCGAAGACTGTCACTGTCATCGGTATCGACGCCGGCAAGGCAGGCGTCCCGCAGTTTTCCAAACATGGAACCGCAACAGTGCACAGCCTATGGGGCGATCTGTTTTTCCGTCTGGGAGGCGAGAAGGCCCTAAAGTCTCTCGGAAAAGCCGACGATCCGGAAGCTTCACCCAGTGAGGGTCAGATCCAGGCCATCTTCCCCAAAGGACCTGTCCTCATCCTGCTCGACGAGCTCGTAATCTACATGGCGCGCTTGTCCGACCGTGGACAGGGAAACCTCCTCGGTTTCCTGAGTTCACTAATATCCGTTGTCGGCAAGCGCCCCCAGACCGTTCTCGTGCTCACCGATCCCGCGAGGCAGGCTGCCTATGCCAACGAATCTGCAAGTCTCGCAGCCTCGCTCGAGTCCGCCGCGATGAAACTGAATGAGATAGAAAGCCGCACAGTCCCCAATTTCGACCCAATTGGAAACGAATCGGCTCAGATCATCGTCCGGCGCCTCTTTGAGAAGGTTGACGGAACCGCTGCTCAAGCGGCATCGGCGAGTTACCATTCGCTCTATCAGCGGCTCGCACAAGAGAACAAAGATCCGGAGTTCCAGACTGCCTCGACACAGGCGTATGCGAAGCGAATCGTCGAGTGCTACCCATTCCATCCGCGCTTGCTTGACACTGCGCAGGAACGGCTCTCTGCTATGCAGGATTTCCAGAAGAGCAGGGGCGTCCTGCGCTTATTCGCGCGAATTCTGCGCGACCTTTATGACAGGAAGGAGGACCGTGAACTGGTCTCGGCCGGCGATATTGACTGGTCCAGCGAGAGAATCAAGGCGGATCTCCTCCAGCGGCTTCAGCGTGACGGTTTCCAGGCCGCGGTGCAAGCAGACATTGAAAAGCATGCCCAAGAACTGGATGGCGAGACAGTACGGGGAATTCACGTCCGTGCAGCCTCAGCCCTGTTGCTTGAAAGCCTTCCTCTGCAGCCTACGAGTGGGCTGGACAAAGCCGATTTGAGCATCGCAGTGCTGCGGCCTGAGGAAGCTGGACCCGAAGCTGGGGAAGCCCTGGATCGCCTCACTGGAGTCTGCTGGCACACCTACCCAATGGAAAGCGGCCACGGCCTTCAATTCCGGTACCAAGCGAACATCATCAAGCAAATTGAAGACCGTATGCGGGACGTGAACTCTGAAGACGCGAGAAGCCGTGTATTAGGTGATGCACAGGGCTATTTCGGCGGACCGGCTTTCAGACTGGTCTCATGGCCGAAGACTGCTTCTGCGGTTCCGGAATCGGCAGAGTTCCAACTCGTTCTTTGCGAAGAGACCGACATTGCAGCAGCTGTCTGCGAGTTCCAGGACAATTCGGATCCGTTAGCCCGCATGCCGCGGGGGTTTCGGAACTCCATCGTTGCGGTTGCTCCGACTCGCGGTTCTTTTGAAGAAGCCATTACTCGAGCACGCAGGCTAATGGCTGCCGAGGCGATCGAAAAGGATGCAAAGGGTGAATCCGGGAAACAGACCCGCGATCAACTCCTGCGAGTCAAGCCAGAGTTGCAGAAGCGGTTTCACACGCAGACCCGCCGCGCATTCGATCAAATTTATTCAGCATCCGGACTTCTGGGAAAACTGGACGAGAAGTTCCAGGTTTCCGAAGAGCAAATGCTGCAACAGCCCTATGGTCAGCCTTGCATCAAGAGGTTCTTGGAAGAAAAGGAGCTGGTATACAAGGCCGGCACTACCCTGGATATCTCGTTGTTCATGAAAAATGTCCTTGAGGGAGCGGTCCCCATCAGTGGGATGCCCGATACATACACCGCCAAAGCAATTCATGAGCGGTTTCTCGCTGCTCCAAATCTCCGCCTGGTTCCGGACGGCCAAATTGTTCGGAATACCATCCTAAAAGCAGTCGAGAAGGACAAGATCGTTGTCCGCTTGCCTGACGGCCGGGCCTATGACAACCAGGGCTGCGTGCAAGGACCGGATGGTCAGCGGCGGCGGACCAACACGACCTTGACCGGAATCGGTCTGAATGATGACGTTCTGATTACACGAGCGGGTAGCACAAGCGCCGGTACGTGGCTCAAAGAGGATGCAGCAAAGCAAGATGAGGAAGGCGGGAAAGTCGATGTGATTCCGCCGCCGCCACCTCCCTCCGCCTCTGGTGCGACGGCCACGAGTTGGGAACAGCTCATCGAACTTGCTGCTAGCCGTCCCTTGCTGGAACTCCGCCTGATCGCGCGGACGCCCTCCGCGGCTGCGACGCTCGCAGGCCTGGCGCAACCGCTGGGGGCCGATGGCCTCTCCCTCTCGATTCAAGTGGGCGGCAATCTGAAGGACAGTGGCAAAATGAATTTCGCAGCCAGCGACGTTGGCCTGAACCATCCGACTAAGCCTATGAATACCGCTCAGACCATTTTCAACGCCCTTAATGAAGCGGCCAGCTATGAGACCACGCTTAAGCTCTCATTCGGCGCAGCCGGACGGACGAACATGAAGGATCTACTCCAAAGCGTGAAGGACAATGCACCCGACGGAGTTCAAGTCCTGGCGCGATTTGATCAAGCCACAGGGGTTACTGCATGAAGACTCGTGAAGCCGCATTTGCGCTGCGCATCGTCCGCAGAAGAGCAGGAGACGCAGCTATTCTCTACCGTCGCACTTTGAACAAACGCCACGAGGAACGCCTTACAAAGGTTGGCCCTATCTCGCCGCTGGCGTTTACGGCCGGAGCTCCGTTGCTTCGTACTGCTGTTCGGCGTACCAGTGGTCAGTCAATGAAGCTGACACCTGGTCCGTACCTTCCGTTGGATGATGACTGGGGGGCGCGGGTCGCGTGCTATACCCTGGTCGCCATGGGACTGCGGAACGCGGATCGGCTTCACAAAGCAGCTGCAAGCCTTCAACAGGCCGACGCCACCGAGGCTGCTTGGTGGTTCGGAATCATGAACAATGGCCAGCGGACACGCGCAGTTAGAGCACTGCGAATTCTCGTGGGAGCTGTTCGATGAAGCGACCGCGAGTTTTGATTGAGGATTGGTTGCCGGCTGCCGCAATTGGTGTGGAGTGCATGCGTGAGAGGGGTAGTGCTAGCGCGTTAGCCCCTAATACATTTCTTCATGTATGGTGGGCGCGACGCCCGCTAACGGCCGCGAGAGCCGCAGTGCTTGGCTCGATCCTACCCGCCGATTTTCCCAGGGACGTGTTTGAAAAGCTCCTTGGTTTTGGCAGGCCAGGATCTGAGTTAGTGCAAGTCCGCGCATTGATGGATACGGGATTTCGTGTTCCGGGAGGTTTTAACTGTGACAGGGCCTTCAAGCGCGGGTTACAGGATGAGTACCTGACGAAAGCTCATAAAGCCGCCGAGAAGATATGGGGACAGAAGCCGACAGTTATTGATCCGATGGCCGGTGGAGGATCGATTCCGTTGGAGTCGGCTCGCTTAGGATTCGAAACCTATGCAAACGAGTACAACCCTGTTGCCTGCTCGGTCCTGGAGGCGACGGTTGACTACCCATTTCGCTTCGGTAACAAATTGGCCGAACAGAGCCGCCACTGGGCCAAGATTTGGGAGACGCGAATCACCGAGCGCCTTGCTCCCTTCTACCCTGAGTACCGACTAGCAAAAGTTCACGCATACATTTTCGCCCGAACTGTTCCCTGCCCGGACACAAAGCACCAAACTCCTTTGGTCCCTGATTGGCATTTGCTCAAGCCAAAGAGCGGGGAGAGGGTAGTTGCGCGGCCCATCGTCAATAAGAAGACCGGCACTTGGGGTGTTGAAGTGTTCACGCTTGGTCGTGGTGCTGGCCAAATCAGTACGCCTCCAGCACCAACATATTCAAAGGGCAAAGGCGTCTCGTTATTCACCAACCACCAGATTGACCCTGACTGGATCAAAGCGAAAGCGCAGAACGGAGAAATGCATAATGCTCTCTATGCGGTTGCTCTGAAGAACAACCAAGGCTTGACTTTTCGGCCACCCACGCCAGCCGACCTTCATGCGATCATCGCGGCAGATCAGGAATTGTCACGACTGCGTCCTCAGTGGGAGAAGATAAACATTATTCCGACTGAGTCGATTCCTATAGGGGATAAAACAAATGAGCCATTGGCTCGTGCTATTAGTCACTGGGCTGATATGTTCGCCCCTCGTCAATTGCTCTGCTTTGGAGTGTTGGTTGAAGAGTTAAAACGTCTTAGACCGGAGATTGTTAAGGCCGAAGGGTGCGAACTTGGAGAAGCAGTTGTTCACTTGCTGGCTTTCGCGCTGGACAAGTTTGCGAACTGGAACGCGATTCTCGCATCATGGAACGCGCCCTTCGGAACCGCCCGAAGTGTTTTTGATAGGCATGACTTTGCCTTTAAGCCAACTTGGTGTGAAATGGCGCCTTGTGGCTCAGGATCAGGTCTTAACTGGGTAATCGACAATGTTCTCTCTGCGTATGAAGAGGTTGCCGCTCTATGCCGGGATTCGCAGGCCCCACCCATTGATTTGAGCCTAGGTTCAGCTAGCAACCTTCCCCAAATAGCCGATGGCTCCATCACTGCAGTCGTGGTCGACCCGCCGTACGCAGATAATGTCCAATACTCTGAACTTGCCGATTTCTTCTATGTGTGGCTCAAGCGCACACAGGGTCACCGACGACCCGAGTGGTTCTCCACATACCTTTGCGAACATGAGCAGGAGGCCGTCGTTAACGTTAGCCGACATCGTGATGGAGGAAAGAAACAGGCAAAAGTCGCGAAAGCAGAAGCACACGCATTTTACGAGCAATTGATGACAGAAGTGTTCACAGAGAGCCACCGCGTTTTACGGGATGACGGTGTGCTCACCGTGATGTTTACCCATAAGAAACAAGAAGCTTGGGTTTCGCTGTTCAAATCGCTGATTCAAAGCGGCTTTCTTGTGACGGCCACATGGCCCGTGAAAACGGAGAGCGAGCACAGTCTTAATCAAGCCAAGAAGAACGCCGCACAGAGCACAGTTATCTTGGTCGCGCGCAAACGTGACGGACAAGCTGGTATCGGTTACTTCGGACCCCAAATTCGAAATGAGATTCGCCAGCGGGCACGTGGGGCTGCCGAGCGTCTCAAGAGCGAAGGGTTAAACGCAATCGACCAATTGGTAGGATCGTTCGGCCCTGCATTGGAGGTATACAGCCGATACGACGAGGTGCGTTTGGATACAGGAGAACCTGTTGACGTGGAACTCGCAATCGAAGAAGCATCAGATGCCGTCAGCCAATGGCGTATTGAACAGCTTGCAGAGCGCGGTCTCGATGGCGTTGAACCAGAGGGTCGTTTCGCATTGCTCTGCTGGGATGTGATGGGTGCAGCCGAATTCCGCTTCAACGAGGCAAGGTTGTTGGGCCATGCTGCTGGAATGGATGTTGATCGCCTGATCGTGGCTGGTCTTGTCTCCAAGAAAGGAGACAAGATATTCATGACCCCTGCCAAAGACCGTCGCCGCAGCAAAGCAATAAAACGCGAAGAGATCGTAGTCGATCTATTTGGTGAGGTTCCTCAGAAGAAGCGGAGGAACAAGGCAGAAGTCTTACAGATTCACCCGAACGATCCCACATTCCGGACATCCATCGATGCCTGTCATGTGCTGGCACTGCGGTACCTGGAAGCAGGCCGGGGAAGCGCTGGCATTGGTTCAGCCCGAGAACTGGTAAAACAGCAGGGATGGGCCACGGATTCGAGCGTTGCCCGTCTGATGGAGGCGCTAACAATTGCAGCGCCCAGGGCACTACGCAAAGAGAGCGGTAAAGACTCGCCAGCCGCGAAGTTTCCGGAGTTCCGTGCCTGGTACGCACTGTTGGAGCCACTCTTTGGTATCTCTCCTCCCGATTGGACCGAGGCGCCTTTGCCGCAGGCCACGTTTGAATTTTCCGCCGGCGACGAAGAGGAAGCAATGGAACCCGAGGACGAAGAGGTTGAGGAAGACGAGGAGGAGTAGACCGTGTCAACCGCCGCCACACCTGCTGCCTTTGGCAGCTATCGAGATCGGGATTGGAGAAGGTTCATTGAAGGTCCTGACCCGGCGCTCCTTGAGGAACTTTACGTTCCGATGTTGGCGTCTGCGGTCCGCTATGACCGCTCGTGCGCCTACTTCTCCAGTTCGGTGCTGTCCGCAGCCGCGCGAGGCTTCGGCAAGCTGGTACAGAACCTCATCGACCTCGGCGAGAAAGCCGCGCGTCCATCGATTCGCCTGGTTGTCAACGAGGAACTCGACGAGGACGACGTTCGCGCTCTCACCGAGACGGGCGACCTATCGAAGCTTGAAGCAACTCTCCTCAGCAGATTGAAAACTCCGAAGGACATCCTGGAGAAGAAGCGGCTCGGAATGCTCGCTTGGTTATACAAGGAAGGCTTTCTCGACATCCAGGTCGGAGTGATGCGAACCGCCTCCGGCATCGTTCACGCCAAGTTCGGCATTGCAACGGATGCCGATCACGACTCCATCGTGTTCAACGGCAGTGGAAATGAATCGGCACAAGGCTTGACCGGGAACTATGAGGAATTAGAGGTTTCCACCAGGATTGCCGACCCGAAGCGGTACGAGTATTACTCCGATAAGTTCAAGCTCCTATGGCAACGAAACCACCCATCGGTGGCTGTCTATCCGCTGCCTGAAGCGGTCCGGCTGAAGCTCATCAAGTTTGCCCAGAAGCGGCCGCCGACTGAGGAGCCTTCTAACGCGGTCACCCGCCAGACAGCAGCCATGGTCTGGCAGTTCCTCCTGGAGGCTCCTTACTTTCCAGATGGCGGACCAACGTGCGATGCAAGCGCCATGGTCTCGATGTGGCCTCATCAGCGAAAGGTCGTTGAGGAGACAGCACAAGCCTGGCCCGCAGGCCGTCTGCTTTGCGATGAAGTTGGCATGGGCAAGACCATTGAAGCCATACTGATTCTTCGCCGTCTCATGGCAGGCCGGGGCGTCGAACGAGTTCTCATTCTTCTGCCGGCTGGCCTGCTTAAACAATGGCAAGCGGAACTCCGGGAGAAGGGCGGACTGATCTTCCCGCGCCTGGAGGGTTTAAACACACTGATCTGGCCAAATGACAGTGAAAGCAAAGTGGCTGATCTTGCGGAAGCACTTGACCAAGATCTTCTACTGATGAGCCGCGAGACTGCGAGAACTGAGAATAATCTTCCGACAGTCCTCCAGGCCCGACCCTGGGACCTTGTCCTCCTGGACGAAGCCCACGCAGCACGCCGCAAGGAACAGGACGAGGGTGAATTCAACACGCCGACATTACTCCTGAACCTGCTGCGTGAGTTGCAATTGAAAAAGAAAGCTCGCGGCATCCTCTTGCTTAGCGCGACGCCCATGCAGACCCAACCGTGGGAACCGTGGGACCTCATGGCGGTACTGGGTGAGGGTGGGCCATGGCTATCTGAGTTTTCCGTTGTCCGGAACTTCTATGAGGTGATTTCCGCGGTCAAGCGGGGATTCTGTGGTTTGGACAAAGCCGAGAAGGCCGCCGCATTAATTGCCGCCGATTCTCATTTTCCGATACCACCGCTTGATACAGCCGAGATGCCAGATATCGAGGGCCTGAAGAGTCTGATTGCGTTTGCTCCGTCCACGCAAAGCGTGGAGCGTGCCCGGTGGCTGCGGGAGGGCTCACCGCTGTTCCGGCGCATGCACCGGAACACTCGTTCGACACTCCGCAGGTACTTTGAGTTGGGTCTCTTGAAGGATCGACCTCCGGAGCGTGTCGTGCGCGACAAGAGGTTCGATTACGAAGACCAAGCCGAGCGGGCAGTCTACGATTCCGTCAGTGAGTACATTGAACGACGCTTCGCCGAATTGGAACAAGAGAAGCCAGGCAAGGGTTTCGTGATGACGGTCTATCGCAGGCGGGCCTCCAGTTCGCCACTCGCCTTGGAGCGTAGCTTGGGGCGGCGCCGCGATGCACTGCTGCAAGTGACCAAAGAACATGCTTACGATCAGTGGCTCGGATCCACGGATATTCCAGAGCAGTTGGACCCAGATGAAATGCCAGAAGGTGAAGGCACAAATAAAGTTTCGGCGTCGCTTCCACAGAGCCCGGCCGTGGCACGCAAAGAACTTCAGGACCTGTATCGCCTGTTGGAACAACTGCAAGCACTCGGACACAAAGACTCAAAGCGAGAAGTCTTTTTCCATGAACTCCGGCGCATTACGGATGACGGCCGGTCTGTTCTTGTATTCACCGAGTACACCGACACGATGGAGTATTTGCGGGACTGCCTTATGCCTTTCTATAACAGCTCCGTGGCCTGCTACAGCGGTGACGGTGGGCAGATTTTGGAAGGTGACGCATGGAAAAAAGTGACCAAGGCTGACATCACGGCGGCGCTGAAGAACCGCTCGATTCAAGTTTTGATTTGCACGGATGCGGCCAGCGAAGGTCTAAACCTTCAAGCCGCCGGCGCTCTGGTCAACTATGACCTTCCCTGGAATCCAAGCAAGATTGAGCAACGCATCGGTCGTATTGATCGTATTGGGCAGAAGAGCGAGCAAGTTCTGGTGGTCAACCTGTTCCTCAAAAACAGTGTTGATGAACGTGTTTACCAAACTCTTCGGGAGCGGTGTGGTTTATTCGAGCACTTTGTGGGCTCCATGCAACCGGTGCTGGCGCTGGCCCGCCGAATGCTGCAGGGAGAGCAACCAGTGGATCCGAATGCTTTGGAGGCGGTCGCTAGCCAGGTGGAGCAGGATCCACTTGCTACGGAAACCTATTTGGAAAGCCATGCCGCCGCGGAAGACGATAGCCCGACTGCATATACACAGCCGGAACTCCGCCGGGCCCTCGATTTGCTGAATGCCGACATTGGCTTCACTGTCAAAAAGGAGAAACATCTTGACTCTTGTTCTGTATCTGGTCATGGGTTCGCGAGGACTCGATTCGGAATCTGCATCGCATCACTTGAGAAGGATCCCACCCTCAATCCCTTGACGCCCTCCAACCCGAAGCTTCGGGATATCCTCAAGGCCTTGATGCGCCCCGGCGAGCGGCTACCACTCGTGATAGGTTCTCATCGCCAGGGAGCCTTCCGCTCATCGGTTGCTTACTGGATGGGAAGTGGAGCTCCACGGGAGGTTGAGTCGCTCGCCACCTTAGAGAAGATGGTAAAGGGTTGGGATGGGCAGCTACCGGATCCCGCGGCGTGGCACAACTGCACATTGAAAGCAGAGGAAGAGGCCAAGGCTGAAGTTGAACACATGACTTTGGAAGCTAGTACGCGGGAGCAGAATGCTGCCCAAAGCCAAATTGAAGCTGCTAACATCCGCCTTTCCCGTGAACTTGGACGTTACCTAGTCTGTGCCGGCGCTGATCCGTACAGCCTCAAGCAGGCTTTCTATGAGCAAATGCAACAGGGTACAGGCACCGCGCGTGCAAGACTGAAACAATGCTTTGAATTCTTTGGTAGATACCCAGATTGGACACTAGGCTTTTGCCGTGAGCTTGAACAGTGGATTGGCTCGCTGCCGCACTACAAACGAACGAGCCGCCTTGCAGGAATGGAAGTAGACGCTGCGCTTCGGGACCCTCGATGGACAGCAGTTTCATGAGAGGATGCTATGGAATATCCACCAATCGAGGTTCAGCCGCGGTTTCAACACGGTGATAACTGATAACCTTGCGGTCGAGGTAGGGTTTGAGCGCAGCGTCGAGTCCAGACAGGATGAGGCCTATCTGCTGTGGGGTCATCTTGCCGCTCGCAGCCGCTGCGGCAGTGGTAGGGGCCACCGGCGCCGGCGAGAGGCTCCTGAGCGCAGTTTGGACTGTTTCCCTCCCGCCAGGTCCCCGATCGCCTGAGAGTACCGGCGCAGCACCGAAACAGCTTGCGTTCTGGTTTCCAGTTCTTCGGGCGATATGAGTGCCTTGATCTGCCCCGGGCGGTACCCGCTGGTGTCATACTGAGCGATCAGCTCGGCCTGTTCCTCGAAGATATGGACGTCGTTGACCGCGGTGTAGGAGGCGTCTACCTTGCCCAGCGCGGGCGCGGCGGCGGCGAACGAGGATATGCCCTTGCTGTAGTGACTTGGTGCGCAGCCTACTATGAAAAGGCCGGCAAGAAGGAGGGGAGCAATGCGGAAGAGGCACCGTACAATTGATACTAGGATCTCGGAAGCGACACTTGCCACATCACGTCGCGGCCTACGACATGGATACATTTCGCATAAACGGCATAGTTTTACCGATTATCGTTGCTTTGCGCTTTAATCGGTAGTATTATTCCGATATGAGCGATTTGTCCTTTAGGTCGATCTCGGAACTCCAAGTCCTGCTTGGAGAACAGCTTCAGGCTCTTCGTCTCTCAAAGAATCTCGATCAAATTACGACTGCCGAGAAGGCTGGGATATCCGAGAAAGCACTGAGGAATCTCGAAGCTGGCCGAGGATCAACTGTCGAGTCGCTCCTGCGGGTCCTAAAGGCTCTTGACTCCTTAGACGGCCTGGAATTGCTTGCTCCCAAGCCGTCGGTAAGCCCTTTAGCTCTGCTACGCAGTTCGAAAGCAAGGCGGCGGGTACGCC